>Ga0213868_10000258_pt1 | contig 49899 bp, 43 predicted proteins | sample PICome_9_FD_160087 | JGI IMG/M metagenome (GOLD analysis project Ga0213868, IMG submission 160087) | Coastal seawater microbial communities near Pivers Island, North Carolina, United States - PICO127 | ecosystem: Environmental > Aquatic > Marine > Coastal | place: USA: North Carolina...
CACAGCGCTGAGCTCGGCCAGCCAATCAGATGGGCTGCGCTCAATCACCAGATCTGCACCGAGGGCAGTGCAGGCATCGGCCTTGCCAGCCGAGCAGGTGACAGCGATGCGAGCACCAATTGCCTTCGCTATCTGAATTCCAGCGGTACCAACACCCGATGCTCCGGCATGGATCAATCCCCATCGCCCTGCGGTCAACCCGCCTTGTACGACGAGCGCATCCCACGCGGTGAGAAAAACCTCAGCAATGGCAGCGGCGTCAGCGAGATCAATATTGGCAGGCACTGGGAGTGCCTGCCGGCTGTGGGTTGCGACCTTTTCGGCGTAGCACCCGCCCGATTCGATGCCCATCACCCGGTCACCAATCGACCACTCGGTCACGTCGCTGCCGACGGCGGACACGGTGCCCGCGTACTCAAGGCCGGGGATCTCGATTGCGGGGTTTCGTGGGTCGTTGTACATTCCCATCCGTTGCAGCGTGTCAGCGCGATTGAGCGCTGTATGACCGATGTCGACAACGATCTGTTCGGGTCCTGCCACCGGATCAGGAACCTCTTCGATCTGCAGGACCTCGGGACCACCGTGTTCTCTCAGAACGATTGCGCGCATGATCAGAACCTACCCGGGGCGCTGAGCGTAGACCGATGCGATCCTGCAGTTCCCGAGCCTTAAGACGCCAAATTGGTTAACGATCAGAGCGGCCCGCTCAATACGCTAGGCACCACCGTCAGATACTGCGGGCTCGACCGAGTCGATGAAGACCATGTCGCGATAGTAAACCATCTCGCGGATCGACTCTCGAATGTCGTCAAGCGCTCGATGTGAACCCTGTCCACGTGGCCGGTTGGTGTCGACAGTTGGGTACCACCGCTTGACGAGTTCCTTGACGCTGGACACGTCAATCGAGCGATAGTGCAGCCAATTCTCGATGTCGGGTAGGTACGCGTCGAGGAACCGACGGTCGGTGCCGATCGAGTTGCCACACAAAGGGACCGCCCGCTCTTCGGGGACGTGCTCCTTGATGAACGCGAGCGTCGCTACCCCCGCTTGCTCGAGCGTAATGGTTGAGGCCTTGATCTCATCGAGCAGACCCGACCGAGTGTGCATGTCGACGACAAACGGGTCCATTGAGGCGAGTTGCTCGTCGGTGGCGTGAATCACCAGATCAGGACCCTCAGCAACAACCTCTAATTGATCATCCGTAATCAATGTCGCAATCTCAACGATGACGTCCGACCTGTGGTCGAGACCGGTCATTTCGAGATCCATCCAGACGAGCATTTTCTCATCGTACTGGCCCAATTCGCCCCGGTTCAGTGACTCGGCCATGATGAAGCGATGACAGAGTTTGCTCAGATCCTCGAGACGCCCGGCGTGCGCGAGGTATGTGAGCTTCGCTCAGGCCATGCAGGTCGGGTCGGTTTCATGGCGTATCACGGCGGAAACCTTGAGTTGCAGACCGACGTGATTGCCAATGCAGCAGCGATCCGGTCTGGTGCGTCGTACTACGGGGTCCTGCAACCGGTTCCCATGCGCCAGCACTTGTCGTCGATCAAGGTGCGGCCCGCAGAGTCTGCGGCGTTGAGTTCGTTCATTGACCATGTCGACATCGTGGTTACCATCCACGGCTTCGGCCGGCGAGGCATGTTCAGTTCGCTCTTGCTCGGAGGATCGAACCGGCCATTTGCCGAGCATGTGGGCAAAGCTCTGCGTTCTGAGCTCCCGGCATACAACGTGGTTACTGACCTCGACACGATTCCGAAGAAGCTGCGAGGTCTCCATCCCGACAATCCAGTGAATTTACCGCGCCAACAAGGGGTGCAAATCGAGTTGCCGCCACGCGTGCGCGGATCAAGCCCGCTCTGGTGGGACTGGGAGGGTCCTGGCCTCACGCCGCACACCAACTCTTTGATCGACGGCCTCGTCACGGCGGCTACCACATGGGCTCCGCATCGTTGACTCCGGCGTCGGAATCCTGTCAGCAGGAGGGAGTCGGGAGCGAGATGCGCATGTCGCCGCCTGGGCCGTCTCCAAGTACGACCATCCCGTCCGTGCGCATTGACAATTCCACAGGCACTAGAGAGACCAAGGCCAGCTGCACCAATACACGTGCTGCGCGCGTTATATCCATCGCCAGCCGCTGCGACCTCGTGCCCGTCGCAGCGCGAATAGCCGACCACCGCCTCGCGCACGGTGGCGCGTCGTAAATCACCAGGACTTTGCTTACGATCATGTCAAAAGCCCCGCTTGTTGCCGTAGTCAGTTCAACTTTGCGCTCGTCCCGTTTCGTGTTTGGCTCGTCGTCATTAGGGGGCAAGGCGTTCTATCGTCCACGCTCCGTCGACGGCGCCGTCATGCGACCGCCGTCCATCTGTGGTGTAACGCAACCGGTCGTGGAGTCGGCTGGGCCGGCCCTGCCAGAATTCCCATTCGGTCGGCGATAGTCGCCAGCCGCCCCAGTTATCCGGCCGGGGTATCTTTTCGACGCCGGCAAAACGTTCCTCGGTTGCCAAAATTCGGGCGTCGAGCGTCCTGCGGTCGGGGATCGTTTCACTCTGTGGCGATGACCAAGCGCCGAGCTGCGAACCGCGCGGCCGGGTCGCGAAGTATGCATCGCTCTCGTCAGATGAAATTTGGTGGATAGTTCCACGAGCTCGAACCTGTCGATGCAGGTCAAGCCAGCTAAAGGTCACCGCAGCGACCGCCTGACGACTGAGCTGCTGGCTCTTGACACTGTCGTAGTTGGTATAGAACGCAAGTCCACTTGCGTCGATGCCACGAACCAAGACAATTCGGGCATCCGGCACATCATCAAGACCGATCGTCGAAAGTGTCATTGCATTAGGTTCGGCGACGCCCGCATTGAGTGCTTCGTCGTGCCATCGCTGCCATTGCACGACTGGGTCGGCACTGAGGTCATCGACATCAAGCCCGCTCGTCTCGTATTGAACTCTTCGGTCCCGCAGCGCATCACTCATCCCTCCAGCTTCCCACCAACAACCGCTCCGAGCACGAAGGAGTTCGGTAATGCTTCGACAGGATCAGTCTGCAGTGATGCGAACGGCACCTCGCATGTAGGGATGGAGAACGTCGGGAATCGTGACGCTGCCGTCTTCGTTTCGATAGTTCTCGACGATCGCCGCCCAGACTCGCGGGACGGCCAGTGCGGAACCATTAAGCGTATGCGCGAACTCGCTGCCCTTGATCAGCTTGCCGTTCTCGTCATGGCGGCGGAACCGGATGTTGGCGCGACGCGCCTGGTAATCGCCAAGCCAGCTAACCGATGACACCTCGAGCCACGCATCGGCACCTGGCGCGTACACCTCCACATCGAAGGACCGGTGATGACTTTGCCCCATGTCGCCAGCGCATATTTCGATGACGCGATACGGGAGCCGCAGTGCCGCAACGGCTCGCTCGGAGCGCTGAACCATGTCGTCGAGTAGGCCGGGCGCCTGCTCGGGTGTGGCGTACGCCATCATCTCGACCTTGTCGAACTCGTGGCTCCGAAGCATGCCCCTTGTGTCGCGGCCAGCGGAACCTGCTTCGCGTCGATACGACGAGCTATGCGCCATCAGCCGGATTGGCAACTCGGTGTCGTCGAGCACTTCGTTGGCGTAAATCGAGGTCAGTGGCGCCTCGGCAGTAGGGCTGGCCCAGAGGTCATCACGCTCAATCGCGTAAGCGTCGTCGGCAAACTTTGGCAATTGTCCCGTTGCGGTCAGGGTGGCTGTGCTGACTAGCGAAGGTGGCCGCACCTCTTCATGAACGTCAGCGTTTTGGTCAAGTCCAAACTGGCAGAGCGCACGGGCGAGCGTTGCACCAGCGCCGCGCTGCATCGTAAACATCGACCCTGAGATCTTTGCTGCTCGTTCGTTGTCGAGAATGCCGAGCGCCGCAGCGGTTTCCCAGTGCGGTACTCGCTGCCATTCCGGGTAGGTGGAGTGATGCGCGATAGGGCCGATCACAACCGGATTGTCATCCTCGCTCGCACCACCGGGTACGGCCTCATGAGGCAGATTCGGGATGCCCAACAGCAGGTCGCGGAGTGCCGCTGACACTTCATCGTATTCGCCAACGAGACCGCTCTCGGTTCCACCAAGATTTTTGCTCTCGGCCTGGAGTGTCTGCGCCTCGTCGGGCTTGCCGTCGCGGTGCAGTTGACCGACCTCTTTGGAAATGCTGTTGACACGAGCACGGATGTCGTCTCGTTCGGCTTGGATGTCACGCAGACGGGCGTCAAGACGCGCAGCATGAGCGACATCATCAATGATTGCCGGGCGGTTACGGCGCGACAGCGCTGCCTTCACGCCGTCGAGGTCCGTACGCAGCAGCCGTTGGTCGATCACGGCCTCTGACGATATCGCCCGCCGGCTGACCCGGCCGCTCCCGATTCGGTGCTGCTTACACAACAAAGGGTGCTGTGTTCGCAACAAAAGATGGAGTTGAGTCGCCAACTCCGTTTCAAATATGCAAACAGCACATTCGAAAGCAAGGTCGTCAAGGTCTCAGTCGACCGGTGGAGCCGTCGAATGTAACCTTAGCTACGGCCTTTTCACTTCTCTGGCATTCTGATGAGGGCACACTCTTCAGACTAAAACCGCGCATGGCCGACACAGCGCTACAGGAAGCGAGATTGCTGATGCCAATCCCAGCGGCACCTTGCTGAACTGCCGGCCCATGCGTTCCACCGCTTGTGCCTTACGGGCATCTACTTCTCAGGCCGCCGCAAGATACACGGCACCGATCCTGCGATGACACGGCCCAGGCCGTTACATCTCAGCTCACATCTGGCGGAGGTGCGCTCGACGCGAATTCGCGAGCTATGTCTGCCGTGGTCAACGGTTCGTCGTTGGGTTCCGTCGGTCGACGATAGTTCTGCTTGTTGCCGTAGCCATTTGCGAAGCGCTTGAAGAAAATGTAGATGACCAGGGTCCACAGAAAGACGCCGCCGCCGATCTTCATGATTGCACCGGCCAGCTGCTGATCAACCGTGACGCTCCAGCCAAAAACCCTAACCGGGATGTCGTACGGCTTATACACGGCGCCTTCGGCAAAGGTAAGCCAAGCTGCGGGCAACGTCGGTACAACCGAGAGAAGGAAGAGATAGATGCACTTCCCGAGCGGGCCCATGTGGAGCTCCCTGAACGGACCGACGACCGGCATCCACATCAGCAGGGAGAACAACACGACGACAAAGTGCAGCGAGTAATGCAAGGGCCCATTGTCAAGCGACGCGTTGACCACGAGCGGAATGTGGGTGACCATCGCCACGAGGTTAAAAAGCACGCCTGCAATGACTGGCTTCGAGAGAAAGCGCACCGCCCGGTACATTCCGCCATCACCGATAAGTACGCGCAACAGCCATTCGGGGGTTGCTAGGAGCGCCAACGGAGGCAGGAAGTAACTGAGCATCATGTGCTGCAGCATGTGCGCCGAGTAGAGGTATTCCTCGGAGATGTCGTGCAGTGGCCAGTCGCTCGCTCCCCACAGCAATGCCATTGCGCCGACGAAAGCGTAGATGTTCTTGCGTGACACTGCCTGCTGGCCAGGCTGTACAGCGTTGGGGCCGATGACCTTAATCATGTAGATGAACGCCGCAGTGAGAAACCCCACGAGGATCCACACTTCGGGGTGCCATTGGAAGCGCCAGGGATCGGCTGAAATCGCTGTATCAGCGGCCTGCGCAAGCATGTCCGTCAGCCTAGGAGACAGTTGCCAACGTGCCCAGTCGAGGGGCAATGCCCTCGGTCACCGTTACCCAGCAAAGAAACGGAATGTTGACAGCATGACGATGTAGACGAACACAGCCAGGCCAAGACCGATGTAAAACAGTCGCCCGAATAACTGGTGGTCGAACTTAACGTGCATGAAGTACCAGACGACAGCGAAGAACTTCACGACCATCAAACCCAGCAAAACAGGGAGAAATGCAGGCCCTATATCGATGTAGCTGACGAGCACTTCAATCGCAGTGATCGCTGCAAGAAAGAAAAAGATCGCAATGAACTGCTTATCCGTTGGACCGTGGTGATTGTCGTGCTTGACGTCGTGAGCGGGTGTGGTATCTAGAGTATCAGTCATTGGATCAGGCCGGAATCAAGTAAACGAGGGTGAAGATGATGATCCAGACAATGTCGACGAAGTGCCAATAAAGGCCGACCATCTCGACCGCTTCGGCCTTGTCCCCAGAAATTTTATCTTTCTGGATCATGCCAATCGTCGCGACCAACATGACTATCCCGATCGACACGTGCACACCGTGAAATCCGGTGAGCGTAAAAAAGCTTGACGAGAACAGGCTCGTGGTAAATCCCAGGCCTTCTCGATAAAAGGTCGTGAACTCGTAAATCTGACCGGCGACGAACAGTCCGCCGAGCAGCGACGTCACGCCGAGGAAAATCTTGGTGTTGCGCAAATCATTGCGACTGGCTGCGCTTACTGCGAGGACCATGGTGAGCGACGAAGTGAGCAACACGAAACTTGATGCGGAAGTGAACGGGATGTCCCAAAGCTGGTCGGGTCCTAGTTCCGCAGAGTGCCGGTTGCGGTAAAGCATGTATGTGGAGATCAGACCACCAAAAAGAAGGCACTCAGATCCGAGGAACAGCCACATAGCCAGCTTGGTGTTGGATAACCCAAGCGACGAGTGATGCCCGCCGTGTGCATGGTCGTCGTGACCGTGGTCGTCTCCAGCGTGTTCAACAGAATGATCCTCTGCGGCGCCGGTCGCCGGCTCGGTCAATACCGCATCAGACATTGGCTAACTCCTTGCTGGTCTCGTCGCCATCACCAGTGGGGTCGTAGTCGGACAAGTCTGCATCAGCAGGCTCGAGAGCCCAACCGAACATCGCCATGACCGCAATGGCACCACCGGCAACGACCAAGAGCATGTTGTAGATGACGCCGTAGGCCATGATCGGCAGCGAGAACGCAAGGACCATCGGCCAATAGGACGGAGCCGGAAGGTGAATGTTCGGGTCGGCGTTGTCTTCTTCGTGCTGAATAACCCCTTCCCCGGTCATCCGCTGCACGTACTCATGACTATCGCCTTCGCCCACATCTTCGTACTTACGATGAAAGAACTCGTCAAGCTCAGATACTTGCGGAGTCCGAGCGAAATTATATTCCTTTGGCGGGCTGCTTGTGATCCATTCAAGGCTACGTGCGTCCCACGGGTCTGCAGGTGCGGGCGGGGTCTTCGAGCCAGGACGGTGAGTAACCCAGATGTTCACGAGGAAAAGCAGCACACCAACGGCGAGGACAAACGTGCCAATCGTGGCCACAAGATTCCAGAAACCAAGGTTGAAGACGCCCTCGCCCGCCCGGAACTCCGTCCAGACATACATACGACGGGGCTGGCCCTGCAAACCGATAATGTGCATCGGCCCGAACGTTAGGTTCATACCGGCAATCATCAGCCAGAAGTTCCACTTGCCTAGGCCCTCGCTGAGAAGCTTGCCGAAAATCTTCGGCCACCAGTAGTAGAAGCCGGAAAACAAGCCGAGGACAGCGCCACCGAAGATCACATAGTGGAAGTGGGCAACGATGTAGTAGGTGTCGGTCTGCTGGGTATCAGACGGCGCAACGGCGTGAGTGACACCGGAAAGACCTCCGATGGTGAACTGCACAATGAGACCGACAGCAAACAGCATTGCGGTTGTGAACTTCAATTTCCCGCCCCACAGCGTGAGCGTCCAGTTAATGATCTTGACACCGGTCGGCACTGCGATTGCCATCGTCGCTACCGAGAACACAGCAACCGACACCGGGCCGAGACCTGAGGCGAACATGTGATGCGCCCACACGCCCCATCCAACGAAGCCGATGGCGGCACCCGAAAATACGACGAACGGGTAACCGAACAACGGCTTTTTCGAGAAGACCGGGAGGACCTCAGAAATGATGCCGAAACTCGGCAGCACGAGGATGTATACCTCAGGATGTCCGAAGATCCAGAACAGATGCTGCCAGAGCAGCGGATCAGCTCCGGCCTCGACGCTAAAGAACGTGGCGCCAAAGCTTCGCTGGAACATGAGAAGGAAGAGCGCCACGGTGATAACGGGTATGGCGAAAAGAAGCAGCATCTGCACCACGAACGCCATCCAAGTGAATATCGGCATCTTCATCATCGACATCCCGGGCGCCCTCATATTCAGCACCGTGACGATGAGGTTGATGGCACCGACCAGCGATGCGATACCAGTGATCTGCAAGCCGAGTGCCCAGAAATCGACGCCGTTGGTTGGGCTGAACGGCACCGAACTGTTCGGCGCATACATGAACCAGCCGCCGTCTGCTCCGCCGCCTAGAAACCACGACGTGTTGAGAAAGATGCCACCAAAAACGAAGACCCAAAGGGATAGAGCGTTGAGGCGAGGGAATGCAACGTCTCTCGCACCGATCTGAAGCGGGATGAAATAGTTCGCAAAGGCTGCGGCCATTGGCATTACGAAGAGGAACACCATGGTGGTGGCGTGCATCGTGAACATTTGGTTGTACTTGTCAGCCGACAGGATGGTGCCGTCAGGACCGGCGAGCTGTAGCCGGATGAGTCCAGCTTCGAGGCCGCCAATGATGAAAAAGAACATGGCAACGGCGCCGTACATGATGCCGATTTTCTTGTGATCAACCGTAAATGCCCACGAACGCCAGCCCGTAGTCTCCACCGGGCGACGCAGATAACCGTAGTTCGTGGCAGCAGTGGGCGCTGGCGCCGTTCCCGCAGTTACGGCGTCAGTTGTTTCAGCTGGACGTTCGATGATGGCCATTGTTCAGTCGCTCCGTGTCACTTGCGCTCGAGCAGGTAAGCGATGAGCTGATCAATTTGATCCTCACTCAGCGCCAGGTACGGCATGCCGCGGGGAAGACCATCGGTCTCCTCCAGGCTTTCAGGGTCGGTGTACATCGGTTTCTTGGCTGGTGCGTTGCGAAGCCATTCGCGCAGCTCAACTTCGTTAAGGCAACTGGCGCTAACACCTTTGAGATATGCAGCTCCAACCTCAGAAGAATCAGCCTCCCAGACATCAGGCCAGCATTGTTTGCTCAGCAGATTCCAGGTTGCTCCGGCAAACGTGTTGCGGGTCATTAAGTTGGTGAGGTTTGGTGCCGAGCCAGACCAAACGTTTTGGTCAGGTCGAGCCACAACAAGCTCGCCGTCGCTGTCGGTGAGGCCGTCAACCTGATGACATCGTGAGCACTGGGTAATGAAGGCTGCTTCGCCCTCTGCTGCGAGCGTGCCCTCATCAGGCGAGGCGTACGACTCAAGCTGATTGGCTTTCCATGCAGCGAAGTCGTCAGGTTCCATAGCGATGACTTCCATTCGCATGTTGGCGTGGCTCAGCCCACAGAATTCGGTGCACTGACCGGCATAGATACCGGGTTCGTCAGCTTCAAGACGCACCGTGTGGATGCGACCCGGCACCATGTCACGCTTACCGTTAAGCCGAGGAATCCACCAAGAGTGAATGACGTCGCGACTGGTGCCACGAACGAGAACGTTCGAGCCAGCTTCGATAACCATCTGGCCTGAGGTGACAATGGGTTCTTCGATTCCGCCGCATCCGTCTTGAACCGGATAATCAACTTCCCACCACCACTGCTGGCCAGTGACGTTAATGACGCACTCGGTGTCATCAGTCTTGTTCAAATCCATGATCGTGCCAACCGTGGGTATAGCGATGCCGATCAGAATCAAAGCAGGGAGAATCGTTAGGCCGATCTCAAGAGCTGGCTTGCCGTGTGTCTGCTCTGGGATCGGCTGGCCGCGATCGCGGTACTTCCAGACAGCGAAGCCAAGAACCGAGAACACTGCAACACCAACGATGCCAGCAATGCTGAATACCCAGACGTCCAGGTTATTGATCTGGCGGGCGTTCGAACCTGCCGGCTGCCAGGTGTCCTGCGGCGCGTCTTGCGCGCACCCTGCAACGAAGGCCGCCAACACGACAAAAGCAGATAAGCGCGCAATACGGGCACCAGACGTCACGGATCCAACCGTAGTAGCGGAGTTTGCTGTCTGCATTTTCGTCGCCGGTGGTTGAAGGTCACTCGTTGCGTTGCGAACGATCATGGCACCATCACCTCGAGCTCAGCATCGGTTCCGGGAACAAAGAAGCGGAATGCCTCGTCGTCGTTAGACGGCGAGATACTTGGTTCTGCGATTATCAGTGTCATCAGTTGAGCACCACCAGGTTCGATGAGCGTCGTGCACTGCTGTAAACGCTCGACGGAGCTGTGTACTTCGTCGGTTTCGCCTCCGCCGCCGTGCGATTCGTCTTCCTTGGCAGCTTCAATCTCGATAATCTCATCTTCGGTTAGCGCACGGAAGTCGTAGGTCAGTCGACGATCTTCACCGGAATCGTTACGGAAAACAATGTTGTTAGGGCTCGAGCGAGGAAGAGACACCACATCAGCTCCGATCTCAACTGGCCCGGGGACATCAAATTCGAGGTCGTCGGATGCGGTCAGTGTGATCGTGTAAGTACTGGACTTGGATCCGACGGTTTGGCTTGCCTTTTCGTCGAACTCACCTTTTTCAGGGCTGTCACAAAGACCTTCGGCAGCAGCGGTCGTGGTGGTCTCGTGCACGTGGATATCACGCTCACCGTTAACGCCGGCGGCAGTGCCACTCGCAACGATCGCCACTGCACCCAGGCTCAAGACAGCACTGATCGTTCCACGCTTAACCGATGGACGGAAGGCAAAGTAGAACGCAATTAGGGCAATGAGCGTGGCAAGGATTACGAATGCGAAGACCGTGTTGGTCTTCGACAGCCACAGCATTATGCGGCTGAAGGCAAAAGCAATGATGCCAACTGCAACCGCGCCGAGCAACGGGTATTCGAGTGGGTTGGCCACGCGGTCGCGAACGTCAGCGTTGACCTCACGGTCCGACGAGGCGCTCTCAGCCCAAGCCTGCACTACCCACTGAGCACCTGCGGCGATGAGGATGACGACGCCAATGGTGAAAATGCTTTGCTGCGTGACCAAGCCCAGCAACACGGTGGTTGCCCCAACACCGAACACCATTGGCCAGATCGCAGCCCCGGGCGGCTCCATTGCGGCCTCAGAGGTTGCTACTGCGACGGCATCTGTTGCGGACAAGTTCGAGTCGCGTGCCCAAACGTTGAAGCCAGCGAGCAGAGCCAACGCAATTGCGGCTGAGGTTAAGCCAACAATGCCGATCGCCTCGCCCTGGGAGATGCCGTAGACGATGGTCGCCACGGTGGCAAGCAAAGAGCTGCCGATGAGAATTTTGGAACCTGTGGTGAACATCAAAGACTCACTTAGTGATGTAGACGACGAACCAGATGGCCGAGAAGATGGCCGCCATGGTGTACCAGTAGATCGCGTGGGCGACGACGATTGCGTTGTCGCTGCGTCCGCCAATGGAGCGGAATGCGGTGACCGCCGTGAGGACGACGCCGATGATCATCAAGAGAGTGAACATCCCGGTGACGGCATAGAACATCGTGGCGTAGGCACCATCAGAGATACCGAGACCCATATCGGCGTAAATGAACGCTTGGGCATTGATGACCATGATTGAGGTAAGAGCAGTGACCCCGAGGGCAAACGCTGTGTGACTGCGGTCCTGACGCTTCACAGCCCAGACCGCCCACTGGGCGAATGTGCAGATTGCAATGAAAGCAATGAGCGCCACGTTTGCAGCAACTTCAGGGATGACGACCCCATTCGGAAGCCAAGTGCCGTCGCGCTCAACGAAGTTTGTGCGTTGCTCGGACCAGACGGCGAGCATGCCACCGGTCAACATGATCATCGCCATGCTGGCCATGACCGATCCGGCGATCACCTGTCGGCGTGGGGCTTCAGCGGGTCCGGCTGTCAAGGCCTGCATCAGTTCTCGCCTTTCTCGTCGACGCTGGCTGAGCCTCCGCCGTAGTTCGGCTTGCTGTCGGCAAGCGGTTCCGCAGACATCACCGTGGGTGGCTCAACGAAGTTATTAATCGGTGCCGGCGAGGTGGTAGCCCACTCGAGCGTTTGGCCGTCATACGGATCGTCGACAGCATCGTTGTCATCGTTAGCAACTTCCTGCGTAAGCAGCCCGATGAAACCGATGACGGTGAGCGCCATGAGTGCATGACCTACGGCAATGACCGTGTCGTACACGTCACGCTGCTGGTCGAAGCCCGCAATGTAGTTGGGCAGCGAGGCAAGCACTACGGCCAGGACGCCAAGGCCAGCGAGGGGCATCATCTTGATCATCGGCAACTCGACTCCCCACAGCTTCGAGGCCCAGAAGGCCATCCCGCCGAAGGCGGCGAGGACGAGGCCGTAAACGACATACACCAGGACGCCTTCCTCGAACGTCGAGTTCTGTAGCCCAAGGTCCTCGATGGCATACATCGCGTTGCCCAGCACGCCGACCATGATCATCCCAACACCGAGGAAACCGAACATCAGCGCCGGGGTGAGATTGGGCCTAGCGCCCCGGATGGGCTTGGCGACGAAGAGCGACATGAGCAACACGACGGTGATTCCGACCAGCGGCAAGAGGTTGAAAAAGGCGGACGGCACAATCTCTGAAACAGCATCTCCACCAAACGTGTCGACCTCAGACACGCTGAACACTGATTGCTGCGCCACGCCGGCGAAAGCAGCGACGCCGACAAGCGCGAAGCCGGCGTACATGACGCCTCGAGCTGGTATGCGCTGCTTGAACAACAGCGCAGCGCCTTCAGCGAGCACACCGAGTGCCGGGATGGCAAACAGGAAGCTCACGGGCTGGGTGAAGATCCAGGACGCCCAGTCGTAGATGCTGATGTTCCCGCCGAATGCTTCGCGACCGTTCCGATGATCAAGGAACAAGTAGCTGAGCGTTCCGAGCAGCACTGGCATGACAAGCACGAGACCGATGCCGGTGATCATCGCCGACATTGAAAAAAATGGAACTCGACGCATGGTCATGCCCGGCGCACGTGTGGTGAGAACAGTGACAGCAATCGACGCGCCGACTGCAGCGAGGCCAATCGCCATCAGGCCGTGCGCTCCTATGAAAAGGTCGACCATGTCAGGGTCGCCGCCAAGACCGCCGCCGTTGTTGGCCAAGGCAATAATGCTGAAGAGCAAACCTCCCGCCCACATCCAGAAGCCGGATGCGGCCAGCCGTGGAAAAGCAATCGCGCGAGCGCCGACCTGCAGCGGAACGACGGCGACGCACAAGCCGACGGCCAATGGCAACAGTGTCCCGAACACGAGGCCAACGCGCTGTGCATCGAGGAGTTGCGGAGTCGCTGCGTCGTCGATGTTTGCGATACCGGCGCGGTCGAGGCTGACGACGACGTTGACCACGATGGTCCCGAGCAAACCAATCAAGCCGCTGCCGAGAAACAACCGGCCGATCTTCTTATGGTCGGTTGATGTCAGCCAGTCTGCAATGGCGGTCAGTAGAGGCGCAGCTGCCCCGTCGCGATCATTGGCCAATTCGTCGGCCGTTGCGGTGGTGGGATCAATGGTGGTCATACGAATTTAGAGCTCACAATTTTCGGTTCAACAGATCAAATCGACTGGAGGTCGCGGCACACAACAGCCCGAGACTACTTGCCGATGGGGGAATCTTCTGAAATCACAGCGAGATTCATGACGTCCGGCAGAGCGCATGTTCACAAGCACCAGCCAAATTTTTCGTGGACGTCACCTAACGCGCAGGTGGCCAGGCTGTCTGTGACCATTACCAGCCGTACTCGACAAAGACATCGACTGACATGGCTCCAAAGAGCAAGGTCACGTAGGTAATGGAGAAACCAAAGAGGCGCATGCTCGCTTGAGGTGTCGGGTTCCGTCCGAGGGCAATGGTGCCACCTAAAAAGATGGCGCCGAGCGTGACCGCTGCAACTCCGTATATCCAGCCCAGTCCAGCGACCGGAAGGAGTACAAGTGTCGAGACGACGAGCGCCAACGTGTACAAGGTCATCTGCCGCACGGTCTCAGCCATCGACACGACGCTCGGAAGCATCGGAACATCAGCCGCCCGGTAGTCGTCGGCGTACTTGACAGCAAGTGCCCAAAAATGTGGTGGCGTCCACAGGAACATCACGACAAACAGCACGATTGGCGTCCAAGTAATGTTGTTTTGCACGGCTGACCAGCCAACCAGTACAGGCACAGCACCAGCGGCCCCGCCGATGACAATGTTTTGACGGCTGCTGCGCTTCAACCAGATGGTGTACACACCAATGTAAAAGGCCGCTGCAACAAAGGCGAGGACAGCCGACAGCAGATTTGCTCCGGACCAGAGCACACCGAAGGCGACAACCTGCAGGCTGAGGGCGAAGATGAGGGCGTTTCGAGGTTTGATGGCACCGGTAACCAGCGGCCGGGCCTGCGTCCGCTCCATCAAGGCATCGATGTCACGATCGACATACATGTTGACGGCGTTGGCACTGCCCGCCGACAACGTTCCTCCAATCAGCGTGATCGCAACAAGCCAGGTAGACGGCCACCCGCTCGCTGCAAGAATCATCGTCGGTATCGTGGTGATTAGTAGCAGTTCAATGATGCGCGGCTTAGTCAAAACGATGTAGGCACCAATGACTGTGGTAGGCGTACGGCGACTGCCATGCGCTACTCCACCGGGCGCGAGCCGCGACGGAACGAGGGGGCGAGAGCCGACGGCCATTAGTTCCATCGTACGGTCACGCAGGGAACCCGGCCAACGTGGGCGGCGTGTGTTTCCAGAGTCATTCCCTCATCAGACCCCGGTTGGGTTGGCGATCTAGCGGACATCCGGGCTGCACGGATAGCGTCGAAAGGGATGGGCCGCAGGTATGACACCGTTTCGTTTCTCACTGACTACGGACGGCAGGACGAGTTCGTCGGCGTGTGCGCATCGGTGATTCGCGAGCTCGCACCGCACGCCTCGGTCATCGACTTGACCCATGGCATTGCTCCATTTGACGTGCGTGCGGGCTCCCTCGCGCTCGCCCGCAGCATCAGTTATGTGGCCTCCGGTGTGGTGCTGGCCGTGGTCGACCCGGGCGTCGCCACATCGCGGAAGGCGATTGCAATCGAAGTCGCTGAGGGTGAGGGCGTTCTCGTCGGCCCCGACAATGGGCTGCTAGCACCCGCCGTCTCCATGACCGGCGGTGCCGGGCGAGCAGTCGAATTGACCAACACCGATTACCAACTCCACGCCATCGGGGGGACGTTTGCCGGTCGCGACGTTTTTGCACCCGCAGCTGCACACCTCTGTAACGGCGTCGACCTGATGGAGCTCGGCAATCCAGTCAATGCTGACCTCCTGGTCCCGGGATTGATTCCACTTCCGCAATCCGACGACGCCAAGGTAATTGCGCAAGTACTCTGGATTGATCGCTTCGGCAACGCGCAACTTAACGTCGGACCCGAAGACCTGCCTGCGACGTTCGGCTCACATGTCAACGTACGAATCAGTGAGCCGACCGCTCCGTCCGGGGAGGTAACGCGGAGCACAGTGCGTGTGACATCGTTCGCCGAACTCGTTGGCGGCAGCGTTGGCTTGGTGCTCGACTCAAGCGGAATGCTTGCCATTGCGATGGATCAGCGGTCTGCTGCCGAAGAACTCAACCTCGATACCGGCGATCAGGTGACTCTCACCCCGGCCAGCGCCGACAGTGCTCCTCCTGCGCCCCAGACCGTGTCGATCCGTCCAAGCTGACGCCACAGCCGGGCCTTGAGCCCGCTGGGCAGTCTCCTGGCAGCTCCGTTGACGTGGCCCTTGTCACAAGAGTGAGGAAGGCCTAGGGTTCGGTCGGAGTACTCGTTCGCCCTCGATGGTGAACAGCGAGTGACGGAGCCGGTGCCACCTGGGGGGGTTGGCATCGGCTCCGTTCGCGTTTGAGGTCCGGTTCGACTCAGGTTCCTAGTTCGCGGCTGCGCTGGGTTGCAGCACGCACCGCAGCAGCAAACGAGCCACGCACGTCGTGCACGTCGAGCACGTCGAGTCCGGCGGCGGTGGTGCCGTTGGGCGACGTGACGTTTCGGCGCAGCGCAGCGGGGTCTCCATCACGGGCGAGCAGTGTCGAGGTGCCCAACAGCAATTGGCTCACCACGCGATCGGCTGTGGATCGGTCGATACCTTCGGCGACCGCTGCGTCAGCTAGCGCCTCGGCGATGAGGAAGATGTAAGCGGGGCCAGATCCGGCAAAGCCCGTGAATGCGTCCAACTGTTCTTCGGGCAGGCGGTCCACAATGCCGACGGCGCCAAGCACTGATTCGGCCCATCTCAGGTCGACGTCGGTGGCGGTCCTCCCACCGGTAATCGCTGAGGCGCCCTTTCCGACGAGTGCTGGGGTGTTCGGCATGCACCGGACGACGGCCACGCCGTCGCCTGCGGAGTCCTCAATGGTAGCGATGTTGATACCGGCAGCGATCGACAACAGTCGGGTGGCGCCAGCCGCAACTGCTGCGGCGGTCGCTGCTCGGACATCGGACGGCTTAACAGCGATAACTGCCGAACGGCACGAAGGAATGGTGTCGACGACAGCGACGCTGGGGAACATGTCTTTGAGTTCGCGACGCCGGGGATCGAGCAATTCAACAACCGCCAACTTGTCCGGCGCGAATACACCCGACTCGATCATTCCGCCAACGAGGGCGGCACCCATGTTGCCGCCGCCGACCATGACGACGTCGATTACGTCAACGGCATCGACGGATCTCATTGCAGGCTGGAATTCGTTCATCTCGCCGAAGTTACCGGGAACTCATCGAGCAGGTACGAGAGACCGGCACCCCGAGATATCCCTGAGATACTCGAACAACGAGCAGCAGCCCGACCCTTAAGGAGTGAGCGCAGCAAAGATGGGGTCGCATCAGATGGGGCGCGAGGACCACATGGCGTCAGCCTTCGAAGCGACTGCCAAATCCGATACGGATCATTCCTGTGAAGCACTGTTCTACCTGGGCGTACAGCGTCCCGAGCACTCGGTCGAGTTCATTGCGGTCGACCCGATCAACCGGAACTTCACCACGCAGAAAGATCGCATTCTCGACTCCAATAGAAAAGTGGGCTCCGACGAGACGATCGTTCCGACGAAGAACGTGTTCGTACAGCTGAACATGGTTCTCCTCAGGTGCCGGCATTACGTATGTCTCGTAACGCAAGGTGCGCTGACCGAGGGTGAGCCACACCGTCGTGAAATCCTTGTCCTCCCCCCGCATCCGAACGAACCAGCGCACATCATCATCGGGCGAACGATCGACGGCGACGATGTGATCGTGGTTGGCGTAAAGTTCGGCGAGCCATTCGTCGATCTGTCGTTCGAGGACGGCGAGTTTCTCGCCGGTGAAGGCGTCGGTCACGACACGACCTCGGGCGCCCGGTGAATCATGCTCACGGCCCCGTTGGTTTCGTTCACTACTCGCACGTCATTGATGGGGCGCACCTCGGTCACATCCTCGACATGACAGTTGATGAGTTCTGTGGCCGTGTCAAGATCGACGTACAGCGACCGCAGCCGATCGGCTGCTGCTCGCCAGGTGTACAAACGGGCCCGCGCTTCTGCGGCCGCCCCCATCGAAGCAGCGAGTTCGGCATCGTCCAGGATGGCTGCGATCGCCGTCGCAAAGTCGGTCGGCCGTCGTCCTGCGATGAGGAAGCCGGTCTCACCATCGTCAACAAGACTCAGCAGTCCGCCGACCGCACTGGCCACCACCGGAATGCCACACGCTGCCGCCTCGAGTGCGACCAACCCGAAGCTCTCGCTTCGACTGGGCACGAGCACAACATCAGCCGCTCGGTACCAGGAGGACAAAATGTGGTGCGGCTGAGGTTCGATAAAGTGGACCTGGTCGTGAAGGCCAAGTTCGTCGACGAGCGCATGCGCCTCGGCCGCTTGTACGTCACCATTACGTCCACTGGAACCGCCAACCAGTACCAGTTGCACGTCATCACGTTCAAGGGCGGCAAGCGCTCTGATCGCCACGTCAGGGCCCTTGAGCGGCTGGATCCGGCCAACGAACAAAACGAGGGGACGGTCGACATCAAAGCCAATCGCGTGACGGGCAGCTTCGCGGGCGCCCGGCGCAAAGAAAGCGCGTTCGACGCCGGGCGAAATGATCTCGATGCGGCCAGCCGGATCGCCGTACAGCCGACGAAACTGCTCTTCCTCTTCTGCACAACTGACGCAAATGCCGTCGGAGCACTGGATGATCTCGGCTTCGGCCCGGTCACGCCAAAGTGGCTCCGGGTCGCCACCTTCAGCTTTCACACGAGCAAGGGTGTGGAACGTCGAGACGAACGGCACGCCGAGTTCGTGCTTGAGGTGGTGGCCGACGACGCCGCTTAGCCAATAATTGCCGTGGATCACGTCAGGCGTTTCGTTCGCCTTGATCCACTCGATAATGCCGTGGCAAAACTCGTCAGAAACCTCTGGTAGCGCCTCTTTGGGAAGGTGGTGCGGCCCAGCCTCAATATGAACGACTCGATGGCCGGGCTCGATCATCACCTCAGTCGGTAGGCCTTCGCGATCGGCTCGAGTGAACGTCGTGCACTCGACGCCGGTTTGAGATAGCGACGACACCAGCTCTCGCACGTACACGTTCATGCCGCCGCTGTCACCCGATCCGGGCTGTAGGAGTGGTGAGGTGTGGAGTGAGATCACCGCGACACGTTGCACCACAGCCTGAACGCTAACGGGCAGGCTGCCGACGGCGCTACGTGTGCCCGCAAGCAATCCAGGTTGTCACGAGTTCAGTCGACAAGGATCGAGTCGACGCTGGCTTCGCCGTCGCGGTAGCGGCGCACCAACTCGGCACTCAAAGCGTCAAGACGTTCAAATCGCTCGCGACGGTCAGACGAAACGCGCACTTCGAAGTTTTCGATGGCATCGGCCAGCGCGAGAAGCTCAGCGTCGTCGAGGTCCTCAAGCCGACCGAAGTGATGCTCGGCACACACTGCATCAAGCTCATTTGCCAGGGCGTTGTCGCTGAGATCTTCGGTGGGTCGCGGCGGGCGGGCCGGGCCGCTGGTCAGGTGCTGACTGAGCACGCTGCCAATCTGCTCACTGAGATCGGCGTCGGGGCCTGCATCACGGCGGGCGCGTTCGCTCTTCACAAGGTCGAGGCGCGCCTGGGCAACGCGCCGGGCGTACGAAACGACATCATCCTCGTGCTGCATTTGCTGACGCGTCGAGCGTAAATCTTCGAGCGATAAGTCAGCAGGGTCAGGGTTTATGGCGGCATTGGTGTCGGTCATGTGGATCCTCCAGAGACAGGTGGGAGCACCGCCACTTCGTCATGCGGCCCGACCACGGTGTCAGGAGCAACATCGTTGCCGTTGACCCAGATCCGACAGGTGGTGAGCACCTCGGCGAATTCGGATCCATAGCGCTGGGTGGCAGCTGCGAGCACAGCAGTAACGGTCGCTCCGTCGATTGTGTCGCTCCCCGTACCCGCGGCCTCGCGAGCGGATGCGAACAGTCGTAGCTTCACCATCTCTGACAATCTAATGGCGGCGGGAGGTGCTACCGGGACACAGTGTGGGTCAATGTTGCTTACGGGTAGGAACACCGCCGGATACCTGACCATCGAGAAGACATCAGCACGTTCGATGATTGCTGGAGGACCAATTCCAGACACTCATTACGTCGCCTGCCCGGAGGCTCAGCGGTCGACCTTGCAGGGGTTAAGGGCCGGGAACGGCCTCAGTAGGCGTTAACCCGACAACGGGGTCGGTAACAGCGACGAACCGGGTCAGCCCAGTCGCCAGGCGACGCACCAGTGACCCTTTCAAGTGCTTCATGACGCAGTAGCGACCAAGTCCGGGTTACGGCATTCGGCAGATCGCGCGGCTACCGGTAGCGATCAAGCTAAAAAACAGATGGCACAGTCACCCGGGCACTCTCGCTCATCAGCTCGAGGCAGTAGTTCCAACGGTCACTGATGCGGCACAACGCAACGCCGTTGTTCAGCGATTTGGGAGTGGGCGCAGCTATTACCCAACGGATCAGGAGGCTAAATCACGAAACACCAGCTTCGATGGACGCCATCGACCAAATCGAGCGAGTTAGCCGGCAAAGGCGCTTGGCACGAAAGCAACGAATGCCTGCGTGGCAGACGGCTTCGCCGAACAGCATTCGCAGTTAACGATCAGCGTTAGTGGCACGTCGCCTTCAGAGGCGGTCGACCCCGCTTGACGGGCGGTATCGTTTCGCCACTGTGGGAACCGACAAACGCGAACGTCAGCGAGCTAACAAGGCCGTCAAAGAACAAAAGGCTGCGCGTGCGGAAACACGCCAAAAGGGCACCCGGATCGGCGTCATCATCGTTGGCGCAATCGTCGGCGTAGTCGGCATTGCCTTTATTGCCAACACCTTTATCGGTGGCGATGATGACAATACGACTCCAACGACATTGCCCGCGGCGAATGAAGATACGGGCGCTGACGTCGCTGTGGGCGAAGTATTCGAGCCGACAGGCGAGTTCGTCCCAGAAGGCTGCCCCTCCCCCGATGGGACTGCTATCGCGCAACAAACGTTTGACGCAGCGCCTCCGATGTGTCTCGACCCGGACAAGCAGTACAGCGCGTTGCTCACAACGAATAAAGGTGACCTCACGCTCGACCTTGATCAGAGCATCGCGCCGCTCACGGTCAACAACTTTGTGTTTCTGGCTCGCCATCTGTATTTCGACGACACGCCTTGCCACCGGATCATTCCGAACTTCGTCGTACAGTGCGGCGACCCGACGGGCACCGGTACTGGTGGTCCCGGCTACGAATTTGCTGACGAGCTTCCCAACGCTGGCGAGTACGAGATCGGTTCGATCGCTATGGCAAACAGCGGTCCAGACACCAACGGCAGCCAGTTTTTCATCATCACTGGCGAAAACGGCGCAGCCCTCCCACCGAGCTACTCGCTCTTCGGCGCAGTGACCGAAGGCTTCGACGAGACCGTCGTTGCGATGGAATCAGCCGGCACAGCGTCCGGTACCCCATCGGAGCCAGTCGACATCCAATCCGTGGTCATCAGGACCAACTGATTTTCCTTCGACACGGTGCGCCAGAATGGGAGCGTGCCAACGACGTTCGAACCAGTCCAGGTTGAAGAGCCTGCGGTCGACGAGGAGTTAGCCAACGACCGTCCGTGGGTCGTGATCGTCTGGAACGATCCGATCAATCTGATGAGTTACGTCACTTTCGTGCTCAAGAAGCTGTTTGGCTACTCCGACGAAAAAGCCACCGCGATGATGCTCGATGTTCACCACAAGGGCAAAGCCGTGGTAGCCAACGGCAATCGCGAAGAGGCCGAAATGCATGTGTTTCGTCTCCACGAACACAGCCTGTGGGCATCAATGGAACACGATGAGTGAGCGTGATTTTGTTCCGCCTGTTGAACAAGTGGACAACTGCGACGTTGATCCGCTCAGTTCATTCGACTACGGCGGAGTCGCCCGGTTCCGACTGAACTTCGAAGCCGAGGAACGCCAGTTGATTGTGCGCCTCCTCGGTGAGATGAAGGACCTACTCACGAGTGAGCCAAACGAGCGCACCGCACCCCTGCTGCACCGTCTATTTCCTCCGGCATTTCATGACGATGAGGAAAAAGAGGCTGAGTATCAGCGGCTCATGCGTGAAGAGTTGGTCACGAGCCGCGTTGCCGCTGTTGACAGCGTGAGTTTGCTCCTGATGGAAGAGGGCCGGACCTTGGGTGAGGGCGAGACCATGGCCTTCATGCAGTCGATCAATGCAATCCGTCTTGTCTTGGGCACAATGCTCAACATCACCGACGATGAATCAGCCGAAGAAGCAGACGTGAACGACAGCCCCGAACACAGTCTTTACGGATACCTCGGGTGGGTCTTGGAATGGACCGTCACCGCTCTCTCCAGAGGCTGATCGGTCGACTCAAATGGTGCGCAGGATTGCAGCGTCACCCTGGCCGCCGCCACCGCAGAGCGAGGCTACGCCAATGCCGCCGCCACGCCGGTTGAGCTCATGGAGCAAAGTCAGAGCCAGACGGTTGCCGCTCATGCCAATCGGGTGCCCAAGCGCAATTGCGCCGCCATTCACGTTGACCTTGTTCGGGTCGACACCAAGTTCTGCGGTCGATGCAATGCCGACAGCGGCGAATGCCTCGTTGAGCTCTAGTAAGTCGAGATCGGCGACGGTGATTCCGGCCTTCTCAGCAGCGAGCATCGCGGCCCGGCTTGGCTGATGGAGCAGTGAGGCATTGTCAGGGCCTGCGACCATGCCGTAAGACACGAACTCGCCGAGCGGTTCGACACCCCGGCGCTCGGCCTCGGCTTTACTCATCAAGATCATGGCGCTGCCACCGTCCGAGAGTTGCGAGGCGTTCGCTGCGGTAATGCTGCCTTCCTTGTCGAACGCTGGACGCATCTTCGACAGACTCTCGGTCGTGGTACCGGGGCGCACGCCCTCGTCATGTTCGATGAGGATCGGGTCACCTTTGCGCTGCGGCACCTCAACCGGGACGATCTCTTCAGCCAGACGTCCCTCCTTGATGGCCTCGGCAGCCAGCTCATTGGATCGGGTGGCAAACTCATCCTGTTGTTCACGGGTGATGCTGTTACCGGTATAGCGGTCAGTGCCGAGGCCCATGAGGCAGGCATCGAAGGCACACCAGAGGCCATCGGCGATGATCGAATCCCGCAGCTCGGTGTTGCCGTAACGAAAGCCGCTCCGTGCACCATCAGCGAGGTATGGGGCATTGGACATCGATTCCATACCGCCGGCGACCACGATGTCAGCTTCTCCCGTTGCAACCATCTGATTGGCAAGGTAAACCGAGTTGAGCCCGGAGAGACATACCTTGTTTACGTTGATTGCTGGGACGTTCATCGGAATGCCTGCGTTGACAGCCGCCTGACGGCTGGGCACCTGACCCTGACCAGCCATGAGGACTTGACCCATGATGACGTGGTCGACCTCCTCCGGGGCGACGCCCGCTCGATCGAGCGCTGCAGCGATTGCGAAACCACCGAGTTCAGCACCGGAGAATGATGCGAGCGCTCCGCTCATCTTGCCGATCGGAGTTCGCGCGCCGGCGACGATAACGGAGTTCGAATTTGCAGCCATAGTTGGCACGCTAGTCGCGCCTTTCCGGCAGACAACAACTGCCGGTCTGTCGAATCACGCACTCACAACGCGTCGAACTTGGGTGGGTTGGTTACCCCTCAGTAACCTCACAGACTATGGAGCAGATTCTCGACGCGATCCAGTCCGGCGCAACTGGCGATGATATTGCGAACCTCCCTATCCCGGAGAGCTACCGGGCTGCGTTCGTGAAACGTGACGAATCAGACATGTTCGAAGGTGTCAACTCATGGGACAAAGATCCGCGCAAGTCGCTGCACGTCGACGATGTTGCGACCCCTGAACTTGCGCCGGACGAGTGCCTCATCGCAGTAATGGCGTCGAGTATCAATTTCAACACGGTGTGGACGTCAATCTTTGAGCCGCTGCCGACGTTCGGATTTCTCGACCGACTTGCCCGAGAAAGCGAATGGGCCAAGCGCCATTCGCTGCCGTACCACGTGGTCGGTTCGGACGCTTCAGGTGTTGTCTTACGGATCGGCTCTGCAGTCCGTAACTGGAAGCCCGGTGATCGGGTAACCGTGCAGTGCAATCATGTCGACGGGCAAGATCCAACTGCGCACAATGACTCGATGATGGCTAACAACCAGCGAATCTGGGGATTCGAGACGAATTTCGGTGGCCTTGCCGACATGTCGGTCGTGCGTGCTAACCAGCTGATGCCGAAGCCGACCCACTTGTCGTGGGAAGAGTCGGCTGTGAATGGATTGTGCAGCTCGACGTCGTATCGGATGCTCGTCAGCGATAACGGGGCCCGCATGAAGCAAGGCGACAGCGTCCTTATCTGGGGTGCCACCGGCGGCATCGGCGGCTACGCCGTGCAGTACGTTCTCAATGGTGGCGGCAGGCCAATCGGGGTCGTTTCGTCACCAGAGCGCGCCGAAATATTGAACCGCATGGGCTGCGAGGCGGTCATCGACCGCAAGGCTGCGAACTATCAGTTCTGGTGCGATGAGCACACGCAGGACGAGTCCGAATGGCGTCGCTTCGGCAAGGACATCCGTTCGGTCAACGACGGCGAAGACGTTGACATCGTCTTTGAGCACCCGGGTCGGTCCACAATGGGCGCTTCGGTCTTCGCAGCGAAGCGTGGCGGCACGATCGTCACGTGTGCCGCGACCTCCGGTTACATGGTCGAATTCGACAATCGTCACTTTTGGATGAAGTTGAAGAAGCTCCTGTCGTCGCACTTCGCGAACTACACCGAAAGCTGGGCGGCCAACAAACTGCTCTGTGAGGGCAAGATTCAGCCGCTCCTCACCGACACCTACACCCTGGATCAAGTTGGTGACGCTTCGCTTGCGGTTCATCACAACGAGGCCGAAGGCAAACTCGGGGTTCTGTGTCTCTCTCCGGCTCAGGGCCAGGGTATCGACGACCCTGAGCGGCGCGCCAACATCGGCGAGGACAAGATCACCGTCTTCAGGAGCTGAGTTGCGACACCGGCTCTAGCCTTCCCGCTATGGCTGAACTGGCGGCGGTGCTGTGGGACATGGACGGCACGCTGGTCGACACCGAGCCGTATTGGATTGAGTGCGAGCACGAACTCGTCAACGAATTCGGTGGCACTTGGACCGAGGCAGATGCAGCTTCGCTGATCGGCTCGGATCTCCTTGACACTGCAGCGGCGTTGCGGGCTGCTGGCGTCGACATGGAACCAGTGGCGTTGGTCGACCGGTTGATGGACGGCGTTATCGAACGCATGCAACATGAGTTGCCGTGGCGACCCGGAGCCCTTGAGCTGCTTGCAGCATGCCGAGACGCGTCGATTCCTTGTGTGCTCGTAACGATGTCGTGGCGCCGGTTCGCCGACGCAGTCCTGGTATCTGCTCCAGCGGATTCGTTTGCTACGACGATCACCGGCGACGAGGTCACCCAGGGTAAGCCGCATCCCGAGCCGTACCTTGCCGGAGCACGAGCACTCAATGTGGATGCAGCGTCCTGCGTTGCCATCGAAGACTCGCGAACTGGCGTTGCCTCCGCGTTAGCCGCCGGATGTGCGACGCTTGCCATCCCCCATGTCGTCAGCATCGATCCCACACCCAAGCTCACAATCGCGCCCACGTTGGTCGGCTTCACCGTCGACGATCTTCGCGCCCTTCTGCTCGCTTGACCCCGGAAATCACTCCTTCGAGCCGCATGCTGTTGTGCTCGTAGCATGACTAGCACTGACGAGATACCCGTTGTCGGACCGGCGGCGAAGCAGCACCGCGGTGTTTTGTTCGGGCTGATCAGTGTGCTAATCGCCGTTAGCGCCGGGGGTTTCTGGTTGACCCGTGAGGACCCGTCGTCGCCTCCCAAACCAGACATACCGCTTGATGCGTGGGCGCCGTACTGGGCGCTCGACGACGCTCTGCCCGAGTTCGAACAGCGCGCCGGTTCGCTGCGTGATGTGTCGCCGTTCTGGTTCAACGCCACGGGTGCCAACAGCATCGAAATCGACACAAATGCGCTTGACGAGGGACTCGACGAGTTTTTCGAAATTGCCGTCGAAGCAGGCGTGAACGTTGTTCCCTCGATCATCGATGCGATGCCGGCGGGAGCGATGGCGGCGATCATCGCCGACCCGGTTTCTCGCACGCAGCACGTCGACACCATTCGATCATTTGCCGCCGATCTTGACGTTGCCGGCATCGACATCGACTACGAGCAGTTTGCGTTTGCTGATGGTCGAGACACCTGGGCCACGACACGGCCCAACTGGGTGGCGTTCATTGCCGAGCTCGGCGCGGCGTTACGTATCGACAACCGGACGCTGACGGTCAGCATCCCACCGGTGTACGACGCAGGGCAGACTGCCGACAGCGGATATTGGGTCTACGACTACGGCGCCATTGCTCCGCATGTCGACCGCATCCGCATCATGGCCTACGACTTCTCAGTGAGTAAAGCGGGGCCGATTGCTCCTCTTAATTTCGTCGAGCGCTCGATTATCGGCGCCATTGACGCCACCGGTGATCCGGAAAAGTTGGTGCTCGGTCTTCCGGCGTACGGCAGAAATTGGCCGTACGGCGAAACTGAATCGTGTCCAGCATCAGAGCTTCAGGGTCGCACGTCAGTCACCGCCCGCTCAGTTGATGCGCTTCTCGAACTCCGTGGCGCGGTGCCAGTATTTGTGCCAGAGACGGGCGAGTACACCTTCGACTACGACCTCGAAGTCACCGATGGCATTCTGACGTGCACGCAGGGCCGACGCGTCCACTTCGTTGATGGTGATGGTGTCCGGCTTCGCATGGATCTTGCGCGGCAATATCGGCTCAACGGGGTGTCCCTGTGGGCACTGGGTTTCGGCGATGACGACGTCTGGGCAGAGATTCTCCCAACAGTGACGCCCTGACCATCGAAGGAGTCAGTATTGGTCGAGGATCGTCAACTCGGTTATGCGCGTCATCGTTTCGCGAATCGCTCGGGCCGTCGACTCATCGACGCCATCGACCGACTTCAGATCGTCGAGTGTCGCCCTTTGGATCTTGGCCAAGCCGCCGAAGTGATCGGCGACACCTTCAGCAACGCCGCTCGGGAGACGTTTCACGCGGTGGAGATAGCGCAATCCCTTGGGCGCGACCTCTTGACTCAAATCGTCGTTGTCGCCGTCGCGACCGAGGACACCGGAGGCAACGCGCAGGTTAAGCACGTCGTCATCGGACAGCTTGGACATCTCGCTCAGGATGTCTTCGGCAACACGTCCGGCAGGCAGGTAGTCGACGACGACGAGGTCGAGTTCGTCGTCGATCTCGCCGTACAACTCATCGAGCTGCAAGCGAAGCAGTCGCGCGTCGAATCCCAGCTCGATGATCATTGTTTCGATCTCGTCGGCGACTCGGTGCACCATTTCACCACGTTGCACGACAGCGACGACGTCGCGCAGCGTGGCGACATCTTCTACTTCGACGGCGGTGAGATTAGTGATCGCATCGTCAAGTTTGGCCTTGTAACGCTCGAGTGTCTGCAACGCTTGATTTGCCCGTTCGAGCAGGTGACCAACCTCTTGGAGTTGCCGCTTGTTGCCGCCCGCATAGACGTTAATAACGCCCATCTCCTCGCTCGCAGATACGACGTGGACATCGAGGGAACGTGCGACGCGCTCAGCAGTGCGGTGGCGGGTGCCGGTCTCGCTCGTTGGCACGGTGGGATCAGGGACGAGGTGCACATTGGCTCGGGCAATGCGACCGCCTTCGGTTGAGATGATGATTGCGCCGTCCATCTTCGCAAGTTCGGACAACCGCTGTGGGCTGTATGGGGCGTCGACGAGGAACCCGCCCGAACAGATCGATAAAACGTCGGGCTCATCGCTCAGCACGAGCAAGGCCCCGGCCTGGGCCCGCACTACCCGGTCGATACCGTCGCGGAGTGGAGTACCGGGAGCGACGCGGGCGAGCGCGTTGCGCATTTTCTCGTTCGCTCCGCTGTAGCGATACTCCACCGCCAAATTCTAGTTCATGTGGGTGGCGAGTGTCAGAGGTGAGTGCGTTACAGAGCGCCGTCGTCGTTAAGGCCGACGGCCGCGATGGCGTTACTGAGAGTCTTTGCCCGGATAACACGAATATTCTCGTTGCCGTCAGGGGAATTGGCCGGCACGACTACCCGCGAGAAGCCAAGCCGGGCTGCTTCGGTGAGCCGTCGAGCGGCCTGGCCGACCTGGCGAAGCTCACCACCTAGGCCAACTTCGCCAAACACAGCGACGTCGGCGGGCATCGGCTTATTGCGCAGTGCGCTGGCCACCGCCAAGCAGACGCCCAGGTCAAGGCCGGGCTCGACCAGCTTCACGCCTCCAGCGGTCGATGCGTACACGTCGTTTTCGCCAACGGGCAATCGCGCTCGACGGCCGAGAACGGCCATCAACATCGAAAGTCGTGCCCCATCGAGCCCGAGCGCACTCCGGCGCGATGGCACACCCGGCACGCCCGGCGATGTGAGTGCCTGCACTTCAACGACGATGGGTCGTTGCCCTTCCATTGTCGGGACTACGGCCGATCCCGGAATGCCGGTGCGGCGGTCTGAGAGAAACATGGTCGACGGGTCGGGTACCCCAATGAGCCCGGCCCCGGCCATCTCGAAAAGTCCCAGCTCGTTCGTAGGTCCGAAGCGATGCTTGGACGCACGCAGCAGTCGCAGCGCATGGTGCTTGTCACCCTCAAACTGCAGCACGGTGTCAACAACATGTTCAAGGACGCGCGGCCCTGCAAGACCACCGTCTTTGGTGACATGGCCAACGAGGACGATGGCGATGTCGTGCTCCTTGGCGACGTTGACAAGGCGCTGGGCACACCCACGCACTTGGGCCACGCTTCCCGGTAGCGATCCAAGCGCCGGGTCGAAGACCGTTTGGATCGAGTCGATCACTACCAGCTCAGGCCTCGTTTGCTCGATGGCTTCAAGGATGTGTGGAAACGAGGTCTCGGCGTGTAGCCACAGCTGAGGCCGTACTGCATCGAGTCGCTCAGCGCGTAGGCGTACCTGCTGAGCGCTTTCCTCAGCGCTCACATATAACGTTGGTCCACTCCATGAAGCGAGCAGCTGGAGCAGCAGCGTGCTCTTGCCAATGCCCGGCTCGCCACCAAGCAAGGTGACGGCACCCGGCACGATGCCGCCGCCGAGCACTCGGTCGAGTTCGAGGAGTTGGGTTGACGTGGGGCGGCCCGCTTCGGTGCCGACGTCGCCGATGAGGGTGGGGCCCGGCCGGTTGGTCGGTGGAGGAGGAACGACTAGATCGTTGTCCGCCCCCTCAACCTCTTCGATTAACGTATTCCAGTCGCCGCAGCTGCCGCACTGTCCCGACCACTTCGGATACGACGTACCACACTCGCTGCATGCGTACACCAGCCTCAGTTTCGCCATGCCGGACACCCTAGAGATCGACACTCACGGAGTTGGACCCGTCGCTAAGGATGGCGCTCACGGTGAGCCGCCGCTGAATACGGTGTGTTGCTCGCTATGTGTTTGTCGGGCCGCTGATGCACTACGGACGTCCGCACGCGCTTACCCGAGCCGTTTTCTTACGGACAGTGCCACGCACGCTGGTGCTCAGGCGCCGTTGATTGATACCGATCTGGAGAGCACTTTTCATTCGGCACAAGCTGCGACCTGTGCGCGGGCCGACATTGGAGACCCGTTCGAAGCAGACGCGGCGCTGGCCCTCGACGCCGCCTGTTTCAGGCCAGCGGCAGGCCAGTGTCTGGGTCAAAGAAGTGCGCCAGGTGTGTCTTCACACCGAGTCGAAGGCTGTCACCACTGGTCACGTAGTGAATCCCGTCAATCCGTGCGATAATTTTAGTCGTCGACATCGCGATCTCATCGCCATCTTCAACAGACAATGGCTGGCCGTCGAGTTCGACAACTGGGACATCGAGCATGATGTGCAGATGCGCTTCGGCGCCCATTGCTTCTGCCAGTTCAATCTCGAATTCAAGAATCTGATCTTCAGGAAGGTCGAAGTCGCCTTCCATTGAGAAGTGTTCCGGGCGCAGGCCCAGCACAACCGATGATCCGATGCGGTCAACAATTTGCGGATAGCGCTCAACTGCGCCTTCGCCGATAGCAAGGGTATGTCCGGCGAAGTTGGCGGTGGGGCGCTCGGCAGTGCCACCGAGAGTCACGTTGATCAAGTTCATAGCTGGGCTGCCAATGAACGCAGCGACGAACAGGTTGGCTGGCCGCTGGTACAGCTCTTGCGGGTGGGCGACCTGTTGGAGCACTCCGAGACGCATCACCGCAACGCGATGCCCCATTGTCATCGCTTCGATCTGATCGTGGGTGACGTAAATCATTGTGGTGTCGAGCCGCTTTTGGATCTGGATGATCTCCGATCGCATCTGCACGCGAAGCTTGGCATCGAGGTTTGACAACGGCTCGTCCATGAGGAAGACCTGCGGACTGCGCACGATCGCTCGGCCCATCGCAACGCGTTGACGTTGCCCGCCGGAAAGCGCTTTCGGCAAACGATCGAGATACTCGGTGAGGCCGAGCATTTCAGCAGCCTCTTCTGTGCGCGCCTTGATCTCAGCCTTCTTCACCTTGGCAACTTCCAACGCAAATCCGATGTTCTCTCGAACTGTCATGTGCGGATACAGCGCATAGTTCTGGAACACCATCGCAATATCACGGTCGCCCGGGGGGACATCATTGACAAGGCGATCTCCGATCCGAAGTTCGCCATCGGTGATTTCTTCGAGTCCGGCAATCATTCGCAGCGCAGTGGACTTACCGCAGCCAGATGGTCCGACGAGCACCATGAACTCGCCATCTTTAATATCGAGTTCGAGATCGTGGACTGCTTTGGGTCCACCGCCTTCGTACTGTTTGCTGACGGAGCGGAAGGTGACTTCTGCCATGGATAACTCCCTACTTAAGCCCGCTGGAAGCGGAGTTCTCGACGAAATAGCGCTGAGCGAACAGGAACACCAGGATCGGCGGTGCCATCGCGACCATTGCGCCGGCGAACACCAAGTTGAGATCGGTGCTTGAGCGCCCACCAAGTGTTGACAACGCAAGCGACAACACGCGGCCGTCGGGATTGCCTGCATTGATGATGACCAGCGGCCAAAAGAATGAGTTCCAGGCATAAAGGAATCCGAACGTCGCCAGCGTCGCAATGGCTGGGCGAGCAAGCGGCACCATGATGCGCCACAGGATCTTCCAGCGCGATGCATTGTCGAGCAACGCTGCTTCTTCAATCTCGATGGGAATACTGATGAAGAACTGTCGCATGAGGAAGGTGCCGTAGGCGCTGAACATGAATGGAATGATCAGCGCCGAGAGATTGTCGAGCCAACCCACCTGCAGCATTAGCTGGAAAAGCGGGATGATGAGGACGACGAATGGCACCATGACCGAGCCGAGATACAGCAGGAACAATGGGCCGCTTCCCTTGAACTTGATTCGAGCAAACGCGTAGCCGCCCAGTATCGAAGTCAGAATCTGGCCGGACACCACAGCGATAGTCACCAACACCGTATTCGTGAGGGATCGACCGAAGTCCTTCTCGATGAGAACCTCTTCGAAGTTCTCAAGTCTCGGACCGAACTGTTGCAGTGGCTGTACGACGTTAACGAGTTCCACACGTACATCGGTCGGGTCGTCGAGCGAGACAAACTGGCCGCCTGAGGTGAGTCGCGATCGGTACGCCTCAACGGTGGTGCCGTCGACTTCGATGGCAAAAATATCTTCTTCCGCACCGTCAATGATCACGACCTCGCCGGTCTTTTCACCTGAGGTCACATTGAGGCGGATGATCCGATCAACGTCGTCGAGCAGACGGAACTCTGCAACCGAGACGTCGTTGTCGACGAGAGCGAATCGTGTATCGGAATCCGGGAACGCATACAAAGGAAGCGGTTCATCGGCGTCGACATCTGAGAGCGCAACCTCAGCAGGGTCGACGGTCTGTGGCTCCTTTGGAATGAGGGTTGGCGGGTAGTTGAAGATGTCTTGGCTGTTTTTCGTTGATGTGGCGAACGCTACGACAAAGGGAAAGACCACGATGACCGCAACCGACACGAGACATAGGTATGTGACGATCCGGACAATGGTCGCTCGTGGCCCTTTTCTGCGGACGCTCATGACACGCCTCCCGCACTGACTTCACTGCGTTGTCGCCGGAACTGGAACAAAGTAAAGCTGAAGATGATGACGAACAGCACCCAGGCCAGCGCTGATGCGTAGCCCTGGCGGTTGTTGGTGAATGCCTCTTGATACAGGGTGAGTACCGGCGTCTGCGTGGCGAAGTTTGGGCCACCTGCGATTGGTCGCGCCAAGATCCAGACGATGTCGAAGAGCTGCAAGGCAAGGATCGATGTTGTGATGACAACATAGAAGGTCGTGTTGCGGAGCTGCGGCACAGTGATCCGCCGAAAGATCTGCCAGGTGTTAGCACCATCGATCTCAGCTGCCTCGTACAGCTCTTTAGAAATGGCCTGGTGTCCTGCCAGGTAGAGCACTGTGTTGAATCCAAAGCTCATCCAGGCGAAGACGATGACCATCGATAGCAGTGCCGTGTCCGGTTGGGTGAGCCAGCCTCGACCTTGGCCTGCCTCTGAGATACCAAGTAGGTCAAGGATGTAGTTGATCCAGCCGATTGTTGCGTCGAACATTTGGCCCCACACGATCGAGACGCCGATCACACCCGCGACCGAGGGGACGAAATAGATGGTTCGGAAAACCTTCATCCCAGGGAGTTTCGAGGCGAGAACGCTCGACAGGACGAGGGCTGGCAGCACAGCTAGTGGCACGGCGAGAACGAGGAAGACCGTGATGTTCTTTAACGAAAGCCAGAACTCGACATCGCGAGCGCCGACCACCCAGTGCTGCCCGAACCAGTCGAGGTTGGCAAGCACCTGATAGTCGGTCCGCAGGACCTCGGTGCCGGCATTGCTTTGCGCACTGCTGACGAAGTCGAGCGACAACGCTTGGATGTAGTTCTCAAGCCCAATGAAATCGCGGGTGGTATTGGTGGTGTCCCAGTCAAAGAAGCTGACCCACAGCGAGAACAACAGCGGAAATGCAAAGAAGATGAAGAACCCAATGAGGTTTGGTGACAAGAAGGCGAAGCCACTCAGGGCTTCGTCGACCTGACGGGTTGAGCCAAAATACTTGGCGGCGGGACGCGACCACATGAGTCGAGTGGCGAGCGCTGCGCAGAGCGTAAGTGCTATCGCGCCGAGAGCAAGTGGGCGAGTGAGCGTCTCGCCGATAGATGAAATCATGCCGGATGGGTCTGCTTTTATGACAAACCAGACAGTGGCGACGGCAGCAAGACTCCAGCCAGCTCGGCGGAGGCGAAGCGGCCCGGCTGCTGTCGGCCGATGCGCCAGCATCTGACCGCTCAACAGCACCCAGAGCAATCCGACAGAGATGACGACGAAGGAAAGGAACGCTTTGTACAAGCCTTCGCCAAAGTCACCGAGGGCTTGGAAGGCGTTGAAGAGGTGCAGCGTCGCAGATGCTGCGACGAGTGTGAGGAGGTAGTTCGCTGCGAGTGAAAGCGGGCGAGCCCAACGTGTCCGGGCACCAACGCCGTAGGCGCTGGCCATGTGGGCAACGAACGCGAAGCTGAAGAAACCTTGGAGCGCGAAACGCGGCATCCACGGCAACTCAATGTCGCCACTTCGCCGAGCCAGCAAAATTCCCATCACGCTCACAGCGGCACCCACGAGGTGCCACAGACTGAGCAGTTTCAGCTTGCGACCAAGCCCGTTGTCCGGTGCGTCCCGCAGGTCAGCCCCGGCTTCTGCCTTGTCGGCTGCATCTGCAGCCATGGTGTCCGACACAAGTCCCCCAGATGTGTTTGGTCGGTGTCCCGTTTCAACGGGCGAAGCCCTGACCGTCACATGAGGTGCAAGGCACCAAATGTGACGGTCAGGAAATCATCAGCCGCCGAACGTGGCGATCTCAGCCTCGGCACAGATATTCGCAGCGAAGTCTTCGATCGTGCGCTCACCGTTGATCACAGCGGTAACAGCAGCACCAACAACGTTGTCAAACTCGGGGCGGTTACCCGTCCAGAGGGGACCTTCAGCTGTCGGCGAGTCAGCAAGACCGTTGAGGAATGCTTGCGCGTTCTCGGGCGGCGTGAAGCCGAGGAAGGCCTCCGCTGCGGCGTCGCTCTGGCGGCTCGGGATGTTGGCCCCAAGTTCGCTGATCGATGCCTGAGTCTCGGCGGTGGTCAGGGACTGCACGAGGTCAAACGCCTCGGACGGGTTCTCGGTGTTTGCGTTGACGACGTATGCGCCCCAGAACAACCAGTTGCCCTGCGTGCCACCGGGACCGGTAGGCAGCTGGACGACGTCCCAGTTGAAATCTGCGTCAGCGCGTGCACCGGGCGTGGCCCAGCGACCGTTCATGAACATGCCGACAGTGCCGGCCTTCCACGGAGCTTCGCCACTTTCGCCGTACGCAACTGCAAGGCCACCGTCGTAGACAGCCTTCATCTGGGTCAGACCGGCGATTGCCTCTGGCGAATCGACCGCACATTCAGTTCCGTCTTCGTTGAGGAAGCTACCACCAGCTGCCTGAATGAAGTAACCAATAGGCCCCCACCAGGCGTCCATTGCAAAGCCCTTGTTTTCGCCACCGAGCGCGGACACTGCGGTAGCAACTTCGGCGTAGGCGTCCCAGTCCCATTCGCCGGCTTCAGCAAGAGCACGCGGGTCGTCAGCGCCAGCTTCAGCGATGAGGTCGTTGTTGAGGTACATGGCGAACGTCGACACGTCGCGGGGCAAACCCCACAGCTTGTCACCCGGGGCGCCTGCCTCAGGGTCGAAGGTCAAGTGGTACATGGGCTCGGGGTAGAACTCGCTGGTGTCGAAGCCATCTTCGGCTGCTAGTGGGGCCAAGTCCAGGATGAGCCCAGCGCTCTGGAATCGCGCAATGTCGGTACCTGGAATCCAGAAGACGTCTGGAGCGGTGCCGTTGGCGATCTCGGTGATGAGCTGGTCTTGATAGTTGGCGCCATCGGTCGTGCCCGGCTCATAGGTCAGCGTGACGGCGTCGCCGTTTGCAGCATCGATGGTGTCGCTGATGGACCCATAGACCTCAGCCTCTGCATCGTTGTCCGGACGGGTACGCCAGCGAATCGTTACGTCTTCGCCGCTTTCAGCGGGCTCGTCGGCCGCAGGCGCCTCAGTCGCAGCTGGCGCTTCAGAGTTACTGGACTCTTCGGCGGTGTCGTCACTTCCACCGCATGCGGCGGCGATCAGTGACAAGGCAACCGTGGCGGTTGCAATCTTCCGTGTTCTTTGCACAGTGTGCTCCTTCAGTGATGATGGCTGGTGTCGCCATCGTTATCTCCCCCTGCCCGCAATCGCGAACCGGTGCTTGTTCTGCTGTTCGTTGCAGCCGATAGTCCCTGTCCGGAACATCTTGCCGCATCAGGAAAGTAACCCCCGGTGTCGTTGGGCGACCCCTCAGACGAGGCGCCGCGCCTTTCCCTGCACGCCGCCACCATTTAATAATAAAGTTATCTTTAAATAACAGTTTTCCTTGCCGCTATTGCACAGCTTGTCCACTAATGTTCGAAAGTGTTTGCTTGCTCATATCCCAGCCAACAAGATAGGAGCCCATGGATCCCGCAGTCGCTCCAGTAGTCGCTGCGACGTCGGGTGCTCGATTGCCACCCGACGATCGTCGCCGCCATCTGCTTAATGTGTCCCGAGCAATCGTTGAAGAGAACGGCGTTGGCGCGCTATCGATGGAGTCCGTCGCAGCCAGAGCGGGGGTGTCACGTGGTCTGGTTTACAAGTACTTCGGCAACCGGACCGATCTGGTCGATGTCCTGTGGTCCGAAGTGGCGGCGTTGTGGAGCGTTGAGGCCATGCCACCCCACGAAGAACTCGTTGGGGCGGGCTCACTACGTGAGTTGTTCGACAATCGGCTTGTTTCAAACACCCGCTGGTTCTTTGACCAGGTGGAACGCAGCGGCCTGCTCTTTCATAGGCTCCAATCTGAGCCGGCGTTGGAATCTTCGATTGCAGAGGTGCGCAAGCGCGTGGAGCAGGACAACATCGTTTGGTGGGCTCGGCTTGTTCAGGCGATGGGGGTCGATAAGGAGCGTGCACTGGTCTTCTCAACGCTCGTAAATGCTCCAAGTCACTTGATGTGGAGTCTGATTGCACGCGACCAAGCACCAAGGGAGACCATCGAAACAGTGTTCTTTCTCACATGTCAATCCAGCCTCGACCGACTTCTGGCATCCGAGGGCGCGAACGTCGTGGAGTGATCAACTCACCAAGTTTTTGGTGCCGGAACCGATCGACTTTGCTGACATTCCCACTATTAGATATATTGTCAACAACGGTGTTCGATGTCGTCGGATTGTCCACGCAACGATGAGAACCCAAGGAGACCATTATGCGATATCGAGCATTGGGCCGAACAGCTCTGCAAGTGAGCGAAGTGTGCCTCGGGACCATGAACTTCGGTCCAACGACGTCCGAACCCGAATCTTTCGCCATTCTGGATCGGGCGGTTGAACATGGTGTGAACTTCGTTGACACGGCGAATCAGTACGGTGGTCAGAGCGGCGTTGGCACCACTGAGACGATCATCGGTAACTGGCTCGCGCAGGGCGGTGATCGCCGGGAGCAGGTTGTACTGGCGACGAAGTTGTACGAGCCGATGTCAGATCGGCCCAACGATCGCGGGCTGTCTGCTCGCAACATCCGTTTGGCATGCGATGCCAGTCTGCGTCGACTGCAAACTGACCATATCGAGCTATACCAAATGCATCATCTTGACCGTGCCGCACCGTGGGATGAAGTCTGGCAGGCCATGGAGACCCTTGTGGCACAGGGCAAGATCATTTACGTCGGTTCTAGCAATTTCGCCGGCTGGACCGTCGCTCAGGCCAACGAGGCGGCGCGTGCCCGTCATTTTCTCGGGTTGGTGTCCGAGCAGAGCTTGTACAACCTCACCGAGCGCACAGTTGAACTCGAAGTCATCCCTGCTTGTAGGTCGTACGGGCTCGGCCTGTTGCCGTGGAGCCCGCTCGGAGGCGGACTTCTCGCCGGCGTGTTGTCCAGTGGCGACACTCGGCGCCGGGAGTCACCCGAAATGAAACGTCGAGTTGCTTCGCTCCGACCACAACTCGAGCAATGGGAGGCACTGTGTGCCGACCTCGGCGAACAACCCAGCAATGTCGGCATCGCCTGGCTTCTACACCAGCCTGCAGTCACGGCTCCGATCGTCGGACCGCGCACAATCGCGCAGTTAGATGGTGCGTTACACGCCACCTCGATCGAACTTTCACGCAGCGTTCTTGATCGCATTGACGCGATCTTCCCAGGACCGGGGCCGGCGCCCGAGGCCTACGCGTGGTGACCCATTGTCTAAAAGGAGACACCAATGTCGAACAGCAATGAAGGCAGTTCATCCGAACGCCACGCCGATCTCGGGTGGCACGGCAATGACCGCGACGCGCCCGAGATCGTGCAGCAACGCGAGTATCTCAAAGCCAACAATGGACTTCGGAATGTTGAGATTCTTGACCCATCTGAAGTCGAGCGTGCTGTCAAGATTTTCCGACGCGACGGCTTTGTCCTCGTCGGTGACGCCCTCAACGCCGACCAGACGGAGTTTCTCCGCAACGGGGTGATCGAGGTTGTCGACGACATCGTTGCGCACGACAGCGACCGCGACGGTAACCGTGGATCGCATCGTTACTCATTCGGCGGCTCCAGCGTGACGCGCAGCATGCTGCATCGGCCCGAATGGCAGATGCTCGTCGATCTTCCAACGGTTACACCAATCGTAACTGCGATCTTTGAGTCGTCCGATTATTTACTCCGCTCGGCGAGCGGCGACTTCTGTCTCCCCGGCGCTGTCGAGTACCAGCCGTTGCACTCCGACATTCGAGACTTCGCGCCAGATGGGAACACGCCGTTCAGCGCATTCCACGATCCACGCGGTTTCCTGACTCTGCGGGACCTTCCATGCCCGTACGTGTGCGTGAACTTCTTGCCGTTTGATCAAACGGCGCTAAACGGGCCCACCCGACAGATCCCAGGCTCCCAAAACTCCCGTGCACCGATTCCCACGCTGGAGGAAGAACCAGAGTGGATGCGTCTCAGTACGGCGTGCCCGGCGCCGGCCGGCGCTGTTCAGATACGTGACGTACGAGCCTGGCACGGAGGCACCCCCAACCTGTCTGACGAGCTGCGAGCTATTCCCAACCTTGAGTTCTACGCGCCGTGGTTCCGCGAACCGATGATCCCAGGTATCACGTACGCCGACCACAAGAAACTGTCCGAACACGCGCAACATTTAACGCGTCTGAGTGTTACGGACTCCTCGGAACAGCTGCCGGGCGGGTACGTGGTCAAACCACTGCCCAATAGGTCGTAGAGCGTCTAACACCATCCCCGCTCACGCAGTAGGTCACCGCTCGCCGAGGTGGCGGTGCTTGTACGCCCGGGCTCGACGGAATCGCGCAACGATGACGTAGCCGATGAAGATCGTCATGAAGCTCACCCACGCAACGAGCGCCGCGAGCACCAAAATCGAAAGCGGCCGTGCCCATCGCTGACCCTCGCCTGGCTGCTGTGTCGACTGAGCGAGGATCAGGGCCGTAGAGCCATCGTCGGGCAACTCCCAAGCGAGGATGCCGTTTGCGTCGGGTTCCACATTGGTCCGCTCGCTGTCGATCGCACCAGGCAAGAGCGCTTGGAGCCTCACATTGAGCGAATCAGCTGGAGTAGCACCACTCTCAGCGATCTCATCGGCGAACGGCTGGCCCCCAACTGAAGCAACGAGGTCTGCATCAGCAAAGTCGTCAAAGCCGTTGAGAACGAATCGACCGCTGAGTTGATTCGTGGTGACGTCGCCGTTGGTCCCACGACCAAGTTCCATCTGTGTAAAAGGTGGGCCGAGGCTCCGCAACAGATTGGTTGCTTCACCTTGCGAGCGGAACGGATGCGTCATTTGAAGGAACAGCCCGCCAGTGCCGTCATCAGGCACACGAGGCCCGTCAACCGACCAGCCGGCCTCAATGACGTCGTCAAGGACGAGGTCGTCGATGAGCGTCGGAAGTTGATCTAAGACATCTTGATCTGCGAGCACGGTGACGGCGATCTGTCCTGTCCCATCAGGGTCGACAACGACATCAACGGTTACGTTGAGCTGGCATGCAGCGAGAGCTACAGCGCATGCGAGAAGAGCGATGAGCCGCGTGATTTCCCGGTTCATGATCCCACTAGTATGACGGGCCAGACAGTCCGTGCTGCGGCACGGACCATCGATTGCCGACGAGGCCGAGCGCTTGGCCTGATCGAAACAGTCGAGAGGATCAGCCGATCACTCCGCCGAATCAGGCGGTGGCAGTTCGCCTTCGCCCGTCACCGGAGGAACCGGTTTCTCGGTCGCGGTCATCTCGAGTTCGACCGATGCCGGGGGGACGAAACCCTCGACCGAGGTGAACACGAACTTCTTTTTGCCCTCGCCTCGCTCAGGATCGTCCGCGGCATCAACGACAATGATTTCGCCCGCCGAGAACTCCTTATAAAGCAGCTTCTCGGATAGCGCGTCTTCGATGTGACGCTGGATCGCACGACGCAAAGGACGGCCGCCAAGCTGTGGGTCGTAGCCCACTTCGGCGAGCAGTTCCTTCGCAGCTTGTTTGACCTCGATGCCGAGACCCTGTCCTTCAAGTTGACCCGTGAGGCGCACGAGCTGCAGATCGACCATCTGGAGCACCTCATCTCGAGACAGTTCGTGGAACACGATGGTCTCATCGATTCGGTTCAGGAACTCTGGCCGGAAGTGGTTTTTGAGTGAGTCGTTGACTTTTTCCTTCATGCGCTCATAGCTCATGGCCGAATCGTCGGTGGTGAAGCCAAGGTTGGCCTTACGCAGATCTTGGGTACCAAGGTTCGATGTCATGATCAACACCGTGTTACGGAAGTCGACCGAACGTCCCTGGCTGTCGGTGAGACGACCTTCTTCGAGAATCTGCAGCAACGTGTTAAATACGTCGGGGTGAGCTTTTTCGATTTCGTCGAACAGCACAACTGAGAATGGCTTGCGACGCACGGCTTCGGTCAACTGACCGCCCTCTTCGTACCCGACGTATCCGGGGGGCGAACCAACGAGGCGGCTGACCGTGTGCTTTTCCATGTACTCGGACATGTCGAGCGTGATCAACGCATCATCGTCGCCGAACAGGAACTCGGTGAGTGTCTTGGCGAGTTCGGTCTTGCCAACGCCAGTGGGGCCGAGGAAGATGAACGAGCCCGACGGACGCTTAGGGTCCTTCAGGCCAGCGCGAGTTCGACGGATCGATTGCGACACGGCGGCCACAGCGTTCTCTTGACCAATAATCCGCTTGTGCAATGCGTCTTCCATTTTGAGAAGGCGCTCGGTCTCTTCTTCGGTGAGTTTGTAAACGGGGATACCGGTCCACAGTGACAGCACTTCGGCGACTGCTTCCTCGTCGACTTCGTCGAACAAGTCGACACCGGAGGCCTTGACTTCGGTTTCCTTCTCAGCCTTCTCTTCAAGGAGTTTTTTCTCTTCGTCGCGCAGACGGCCTGCCTCTTCGAACTGCTGCTCTTCGACAGCTGTTTTCTTGGCTTCCTGCACTTCATTTAGCTTTGATTCGAGATCGCGCAGGTCGGGCGGGGTGGCCATGCGCTTGATACGCAGACGCGAGCCAGCCTCATCAATGAGGTCAATGGCCTTGTCGGGCAGGTGCCGATCGCTGATGTAGCGATCGGCGAGATTGGCGGCGGCGACGAGAGCCTGGTCGGTGATGGTGACCCGGTGGTGGGACTCATACTGGTCGCGGATGCCTTTAAGAATCTCGATCGTGTGAGCGAGCGTGGGTTCGTCGACCTTGACCGGCTGGAAGCGACGCTCCAGTGCGGCGTCTTTTTCGACGTGCTTGCGGTACTCGTCGGTGGTGGTGGCACCGATGGTTTGAAGTTCGCCGCGGGCGAGCATCGGCTTGAGGATCGACGCAGCGTCGATGGCGCCTTCAGCGGCGCCGGCGCCCACGAGTGTGTGGATCTCGTCGATGAACAGCAAAATGTCGCCGCGAGTCTTGATTTCTTTGAGTACTTTCTTGAGGCGTTCTTCGAAATCACCGCGGTAGCGGCTGCCGGCCACAAGCGAACCGAGGTCAAGCGTGTAGAGCTGCATGTTGGTCAGCGTGTCGGGCACGTCGTTGTTGACGATTTTTTGAGCAAGACCTTCGACGATCGCTGTCTTGCCGACTCCGGGCTCACCAATGAGCACCGGGTTGTTCTTTGTGCGACGCGAGAGAATCTGCATCGTGCGTTCGAGCTCTTTTGAGCGACCGATCACTGGATCGAGTTCACCTTGGCGGGCAGCTTCGGTGAGGTTGCGTCCGAACTGGTCGAGGATTTGAGAGTTGGCGCCTTTGTCGTCGTCGCCTCCCTTGCTGCCGACGCCTGCCGCTGCAGGTGTGCCGCCTTCGGCCCGACCGCTACTTCCACCGGTAGATCCGGATGGGCCCTGGTATCCCGAGAGGAGCTGGATGACCTGCTGGCGTACACGTGAGAGATCGGCGCCGAGTTTGACGAGCACCTGGGCGGCGACGCCCTCTCCCTCACGGATGAGGCCGAGAAGGATGTGCTCAGTACCGATGTAGTTGTGTCCGAGCTGGAGTGCTTCGCGTAGTGACAGCTCAAGGACTTTCTTGGCTCGCGGCGTGAAGGGGATGTGGCCTGATGGCGACGATCCACCTTGACCGATGATCTCTTCGACCTGGCTCCGCACCGCTTCGAGGCTGATGCCGAGCGACTCGAGGGCCTTGGCCGCGACGCCCTCGCCTTCGTGGATGAGGCCAAGCAGAATGTGTTCGGTGCCGATGTAGCTGTGGTTGAGCAGCCGCGCTTCTTCCTGGGCAAGCACAACGACTCGTCGTGCCCGGTCGGTAAATCGTTCGAACATCTGCTGCCCTTTCGCTCAGGGCCCCCTAACGAGCGACGCATGGGTATGCGAATCAACGCTTGGAGACCTTTTAGGCGAGCCTACCGGCGACCTGTCACGGTGCCCGGTCGCGTGCCGTGACAGGTTTTTCTCAAGTTCCGGGAATACGCGAGACGAAAAGCTCCAGTCGTTGGCACCGGCGTTAAGAGCGCCATGATCATGTCATGCGTCTTGGTCTCATTGTTCTTGGAGTACTCGCAGCTGCAATCGTCATTGCTGCGTTCTTGATCCGTCGGCTGAAACATGACGCCGATATGTGGCACGTCGATCCACTCACAGCGCCCACGCCTTCTACACCGAATTCGTATCGAGTTGTACCAGCCGAGTCCGCTGTCGATGCGGATGGAGTGGCTCCAGCTTTCGATAAATCAGCTCAGGATCTTGCGGCCGCATTTGATCGGGTTGCCCGCGAAGGCGGCAGGGTCGACGTGGTGAGCGGCTCACCGGAAGACGGTTTAGTCACATACGTCCAGTCGTCTGCGCTGTTCGCCTTTCCTGACTACATTTCGGTCAAGTTCATCGAGATTAATTCCGACACCAGCACCCTGGCAGTATTCTCACGATCGCGGCTCGGCAAGAACGACCTCGGTGTCAACAAGAAGCGGATCACGGCCTGGCTCAAACAACTCTCCTGAGCTTGCTTTTCTTACGTGATGAAGACACAGAACCGGCACGTTGGGGTTGTGCAATCTGCGAGAGAACTCCGCACGTGTTCAGCACAAATCGCTGACTCCTCGCGCGCTCGGTAACCTTCCCGCCGTGTCAGAGTCGCAGAACATCTCGTCGCCGTTGCTTGCGCTGCCGGCAATAGATGCAGACCGCGCACGCATTGAAACAGCGATGCAGGAATCCGTGCACACCCCGGACGCATATCTCAACGAAATCGCCTCGCATCTGATCGTGGCAGGCGGAAAGCGTTTGCGTCCGGTGCTCGCTGTCGCCGCTGCCCAGGTCAACGGTGTGGCCGCCGCCGACGATGTGGTTCGTGGTGGCGTCTCATGCGAGCTCGTCCATCTCGGGTCGCTTTATCACGACGACGTAATGGATGAAGCCGACACGCGTCGTGGCGTAGAGACGGTCAATGCGAAGTGGGGCAACCTGCAGGCCATTCTCGCCGGTGACTTTTTGCTCTCTCGTGCCTCTGAAATCGCAGCGTCCCTTGGCACCGAAGTAGCGGGCCTGCTGGCGCGCACCATCGGGTGGTTATGCGAAGGCCAAATCGCGGAGTTGCGCCATACGTATGACGTCAGCCGTCCGGAGTCGTCGTACTTCACTTCAATCCACGGTAAAACTGCCTCGCTTTACGGCACTGCTGCCCGCATCGGCGGCATCGTCGCCGGTCACGATCGGGTGACCATCGATGCGCTCACCGATTTTGGAAACGCTTACGGCATGGTCTTTCAGATCGTCGACGACATCCTTGATATCACGGCGACTGATGAACAACTGGGCAAGCCCGCTGGTCATGACATGGTTGAGGGCGTCTACACATTGCCCGTTCTACGTACCTTGGCCGCGAGCGGCAACACAGCAAGAGAGCTTGCTGACCTGCTCGGCTCGCCACTCGATAATGATCAGCAGCAAAGAGCCCTGTCAATCGTCCGCTCAAATGACGGGGTGGCGTCGGCGATGGCCACTGCTCGGGAGTACGCGCAACGGGCAGAAGGTGCCGTCGCCGGATTTGCTGATACTCCGGCCACCGAGGCGTTACGTACGGCTTCTCGTGTCCTTCTCGACTCCACCATTGTCCCTGCCTGAACCGACCAGTCAGCGTTCTGATTTGATAGTGTTTTTCCACGGTCTTCGTGGGAATGTTCCCCTGAGCGCTCCCCGATCAGGCAGTCTGAGACCATGCATGTAGTCATCGTCGGTGCCGGCGAAGTCGGTTGGTATCTCGCGGAGAAGATCCGTGACCGAGGCGACGACGTTGTCGTCGTCGAACAGAACGAGGCGATTGCCTCGGCAATCGGCGCCGAACTTGACGTGCAGGTTGTGATCGGCAGCGCCACGTTGCCGTCAACATTGCAGGCAGCGCGAATAGATCGCGCCGACCTCCTCGCTGCTGTCACTCAGAACGATGAGGTCAACTTGATTGCCTCGCTGCTGGCGAAAGAGGCGGGCGTGTCGCAGACCGTAGTCCGCATTCAGACCGAAGAACTTCGCGGCGAATCCGGGGCCTCGCTGCGCGCAGCCATGCGCGCCGACGTCGTCATTGACCCTGATGCCGACACCGCGGATGAGATCATGGAACTCGCCGACGCAGCTGGGGCTGAAGAGGTGTACCAGATGTCGGGTGGTGACCTCATCGTCCTCGGCTGCAAAATCGGTGAGGGCTCCGCTCTTGCCGGAAGCACCCTGGCCGAGATCGGTGCGAGCTTTGAACCCGACTGGAGCTTCCTGTTCGGGACAGTGACCCACGAAGGCGAAACGGTAATCCCGCGCGGCGTTCAGCGACTCGAGGTAGGCGACCACGTGCGTGTGCTCACCCGTCGCAAAGATCGCAACAAAATCCTCGAATTGCTCGGCGCCTCTCACCGTCGCGCCAAGCGAGTGATGGTGCTCGGTGGTGGGGCCGTTGGTTCACGTGTGGCCCAGCGACTGCAGATAGCGGGCGCTGATGTCGTGCTGGTTGAGCGCGACTTCGATCGCGCTCGCCTGCTCTCGGAGCGGCTACCGCAGATCACCGTGGTACGTGGCGACATCGAGGACATCGACTTGCTGACCGAGGAGAGGATCAGCAACAAAGATCTCGTCATAGCTGCGACGGGCAATGATGCCGCCAACGTGCTGGCATGCAAGTTCGCAGCAACGGGTTGCGACATCAAAACAATGGCCGTCATCCATCGCCTGAGCTTGCTTCCGCTCGTCCACCAGCTTGACAATATCGTTCCGCTCACCCCACGGACCGCAGCAGCCAACGCCGCTCTTAAGCATCTGCATAGCGGAACGGCATCAGTTTCGACATTTCTCGAGAGCAACATTGAAGTTGACGAGATCGAGATCGAGATCGGCTCCAAGGCGGATGGTGCTGTGGTCTCCGAGCTGCACCTTCCGCACTCGATCGTGCTGGGTGCAGTGATTCGACCGGGTAAGCCCGGTCGAATCATTCGCGGGTACACAGTGCTCAACGCAGGCGACAATGTGGTGGTATTCGCTCGTCCAGAGTCGTTACCTGGCCTACGCAAGGTGTTCACCGCGTGATCAAAATCCCATTGCCATGGGGGTCCGACGACGGTCAGCGGCCGCACCATCCGGACTTGAATGGGGCCGCAAATCCACGAAAGTCGTTCTTCAAAAGGCGCGGTCAAGGAATTCTGTTTGTGCGACGCGTGCCCTCTCTCGCGCTCAATGTCCTCGGCATGACCGTCGCGATAGTGGGTGTCGGTATCGCGGTATCAGGCATAGTCGATCTGAGCGATGGCGGTCCCGATGTGGTTGCGTTGCTGATCACGGGCCTGATCACCGCGACTGTCGGCTTTGTGGTGTGGGACTACACCAAGATTCCCCCTGAGATTCGGGTACTTGACGTTTTCACTACCGTCACTATCGCTTGGGCGACCATTGCCGCAGTCGGCGCTATTCCCTACCTTGTCACTGGACACTTCACCAACATTGACGATGCGTTGTTCGAGGCGATGTCTGGATTCACCACGACAGGAGCAACGGTGACCGCCGACATTGAGGCGACGTCGAAGGGTTTACTCTTCTGGCGGTCCACGACCCAGTGGATGGGGGGCATGGGCGTCATCGTTTTGGTCGTTGCAGTGCTGCCGACCGTGGGTTCTGGTGGGATGAGCCTGCTCGAAGCCGAAGCTCCGGGTCCAACTGGTGAACGCCTCACGCCGCGCGTGCGTCAAACAGCTCGACGGCTGTGGGCGGTCTACCTCGGATTCACGGCGCTGATGACGACGGCGTACTTCGTGGCTGGCATGAGTCTCTTTGACGCTGTGTGTCACTCTTTTACCACGGTGTCGACGGGCGGTTTTTCTCCGTACCAAGGGTCGTTTGGCCACTTCGATTCGGCGACGCTGGAATGGATCTGCATCGTCGGCATGATGCTGGCCGGCGGCAGCTTTACGTTGTACTGGCGTGCGCTGCGGGGCAACGTCAAGCCGCTGTTGCGGTCCACTGAGTTCCGGGTGTACCTGCTCATGGTCAGCGCGATGACGCTGTGGGCTTTCGTCACGGCGGGGAACAATGGTGGCCAGTCGACTGGATTTCGTGATGCATTGTTTACGGTGTCGTCGACCGTCACGACAACCGGTTACGTTGCAACCGAGTACGGCATGTGGAGCGAGACTGCGCAATCTTTGATACTCATCGCGTTGCCGCTTGGGGCAATGGCAGGCTCGACAGCGGGGGGGATCAAGGTCCTTCGCATCATGGCGGTGTCAAGCTTTGCGCATCGCGAAGCGCTGAAGCATCTCCATCCGAAACTGGTACGTCCCGTTCGTGTCGGCAACGCCATGTTGTCTGATGACGTGGCGGGCAAGGTTGTCGGGTTTCTCATTCTTACGTTGGTGATATTTGGTGGCGGATCGTTTTTGATCGCTGCCACCGGCCCTGACCTCATTACATCGTTTTCGGCATCAGCAACGTCGCTCGGCAATGTTGGGCCAGGCCTCGGTGCGCTTGACCACACTGGAGATTTCTTGGTCATCCCACGCGAGGGTCGCTTGATTGCAATTGGGCAGATGTTGCTCGGTCGACTGGAGATCTATCCGGTGGTCCTTGCGATCAGTGTGGTCACGTTGCGCCTACCTAAGTCGATGTTGCCGCGCTACTCAAAGCACTCCTGAGGGTCAGACTTAACCGTCCGGACCGGCCCGACAGCGGCGTCGGTTAGTTGAGTGCGATAACCGTTAGTGAGGTCGGAGCTGCGAACTCTGACATTGGGAGCGGGGTGACCTCGCGGCGCCGCCCAACGACTTGGACGAGATGCAGTTGGTCGTCATGGGTGGCAACAATGCCCTTTGCCCTCATGACCGTCCCGATGCTGTCGTCCAACATCTGCCGCAACGCATCATCGATGGCTTGAGCCGATTCGAACGGACCGAACTCAACCGTCGTGACGGTGTGAGCGTCGAAAAGACTGGGCGTGGCGGTGGCTGCAACCCCGTCCGGTCGCCGTCCCCCGAGCGCCAGGAATCTGCCGATGGCGGGGTCGCTTGCGCCGGCGACGAAGACCGGTGTGTCACCGCCGAGATCGGCCAATCTGGCATCAACGATTGAGTGTTGCGCATCATCGACCAGATCGGTCTTGGTCAGGACGAGCAAATCGGCTTTAGCGATCTGCGATTCGATTGCCTCGGTTACTGTTGTGGCCTGACCGTTCAGGAGGAGTTGGTCAGCAGCGACGACGACCACGACGCCGTCGAGTATGAACCCCGCTGAGTTGCCCCACGGGGTCATTCGATCCGGGTCGGCGACACCGCTCAGTTCGACGACGACATGGTCCGGGGGTGTGTCACGTGCTCGGAGCTGGTCAAATGCTGCGCCGAAGCCGTCGACGAGGCTGCAACACACGCACCCATCGGTGAGTTCCACTGTGTCGCCGTGGCGACGAGCAATCAACGCAGCGTCGATGTTGATTTCACCGACATCGTTAACAAGAACAGCAATTGGGCGATCTGCGACCGCTAGCAGCTCATTGATAGCCGTGGTCTTACCAGCACCGAGGTACCCGGCAACGAAGGTGATCGGCACGCGACGACCGTCCCACGGGAGAAATTCGGGCTCCTGATACGGCATCATCGTCGAGGATATTGCCTTGTTACTGAGATGGCTTCAATGCCGGGCTCTCAGCCAAGATCGCTGCCGAGGTCGCCCTCGTTGCACCTCATCCACTAACTCAGTGACACCTAATTTCTATGGTGAACCCCGTGTTGATCGCCATTGTTTTTCTCGGGCTTGTGTTGGCTAGTTGCGCTGCCGCTGCGGCGTATTTCTTCGCGCTTCGGCGAGCTGAGCGGCAAGCTTCGTCGAACCTTGCCGACGAGCTCACCGCACAGTCGCTTTCCAACGAGTCATTGCAGATCTCCATCGACACCGCTGTACAGAGCGCCGTAGCAGCAGTGCGCGATCAAGCGACCGCCGAACGAGATGCTGCAGTAAGTGCAGCGCTCGAGCAAAGTGCTGTGCTTCAGCGCGAGCAGTTGGGGGCCAAGGCGTCGCAAGTCCAACAACACGCCAGCGCCGACCTGGCGTCAAAGAAAGACGTCATCGACGACCGGCTCGAACAGGTGCACAGCGAGATGCGCAGTGAGCTCGCGAAATTAACCGACATGGTCAATGCGCTTGGCCGTACAAACGCCGAGAAGTTCGGCCAGGTCGAAACTTCGCTCAAGGCGCATGCTGATGTGGCCGCCGCGGTTGCTGAGTCAGCTCAGGCATTACGTACTGCCATCGCCAATCCGCAGGCGCGAGGCCAGTGGGGCGAGCGTATGGCCGAAGACGTATTGCGCATGGCTGGGTTCATCGAGAACGTCAACTACACCAAGCAAGGCCAGATCGAGGGTGCAACTGGTCGGCCCGATTACACGTTCAACATGCCGAAGGGTCACGCCCTGTACATGGACGTGAAGTTCCCGATGGCTTCATACGTTCGATACCTCGAGGCCCCCACCGATGCTGAGCGCGAGGCTCACCTGAAGAACTTTTTACGTGACGTTCGGATGCGAGTGAAGGAGCTGGCAAAGCGCGAGTACGGCAATGCGGGCAATCAGCAGGCTGTTGATTACGTTCTGCTGTTCATCCCGAACGAACAGCTCACAGGTTTCATCCATGAGCACGATCCCGGGCTCCTCGATGACGCCATGGGACAGCAAGTGGTTATGTGCTCACCGCTCACCCTGTTTGCATTTATCGGGATCATCCGCCAGGCGTTCGACAACTTCATGATCGAGCAGACAAGTGACGAAATTCTGCAGTTGATCAGCAGGTTTGGGAATCAGTGGACGAAGTATTCCGAACAGGTGGACAAGGTGAAGAAACGCTTCGAAGGCGTCGAGAAGGAGTTCGAGGTCTTGGCCGGCACTCGTCGACGGGCCCTGGAGCGGCCGTTGCGCGAACTCGATGGCATCCGCCAAGAACGTAACCTTCCGGTCGATGACGAACTCTTTGCATTGCCTCGTGACGTCGATGACAACGCCACCGCTTACAACGAGGCAACCCGTGAACTGGGCGCTTGACTACCGGGTCGTTGACGCTCTGCGCATGGGTACCTGATTGAATCGAGCTCTGTGAGTCAGCCTGCGTTCGACTTTGACGATGAGATGCCCGAAGTCGTTGCTGACCCCACCTACACGGTTGGCGAGTTAGCTGCGGCAATCAATCATCAGCTTCAACGCAGTTTCAGCGACGGCGTTTGGGTGCGCGGCGAAATCAGTGGACTCCAGGACCGTGGGCCCCATACGTACTTTTCTTTGATCGAAGACGGCGATAGCGGCAAGGCCGTCATGAACGTCCAGTTGTTTGCTCCTTCCAAGGCCCGCCTTGCGCCGATGTTGCGCAAGTTTCGTCTTGAGTTGCGCAACGGCATGAAGGTGCGGATTCACGGCAACCTCGACTTCTGGGCGCAGGGCGGTCGGCTCGGCCTCAAGATGGCCAACCTCGACCCGAAGTACACGATTGGCGACATTGCGCAGTCGCGCGACGACGTCGTCCGGCGGCTTGCCGCCGAGGGATTGATGGAAACCAACAAGCGACATCTGATGTCACCGGTTCCGCTTCGAGTGGGCGTCGTCACAAGCGTCGGCACAGCCGCCTGGCATGACTTCCACGACGAACTTTCGCGAAATCAGTTCGGATTCCGTCTCGTTGTGGCTGATGTTCGGGTGCAGGGCGATCTCGCCGAAAACATGATCATTGGAGGGATCTCTCAGCTGGCGATGCTTGGCACGCTCGACGTCATTGTGGTCATTCGCGGCGGCGGGGCCCGCAACGAACTTGCTGTGTTCGACTCCGAGAGAATTGCTCGGACCATTGCCAACTCACCGGTGCCGGTGCTGACTGGTTTGGGGCATGAGGTTGATCGAAGTGTTGCTGACGAGGTTGCGTACTTGGCGTTGAAGACCCCCACGGCGGTCGCTGGGGAACTCCTTGGACGAGTCGCTGAGTACACGGCGAACACCGAGCAGACGTTCGCCGCCATTGTTCAACGCAGCACTGTGGCACTCTCTAACGCTGATAGCGAACTGTCCGAGGTCGGCCACCGGATCGCTCGACGCACACATGCCGCCGTTGAGCGAGCCGACGAGCGGTTGTCGATGCGAGTCGACCGCCTGGGCCGGGGCGGCCCAGCGGTGCTCGAGCGCGCCGCCGGGCAACTCGACCGCGTTGCGCTGCGGATCATCGAGCGACCGACCGAAGTTCTCGATCGCGCCGGCCAGCGCCTTGACGTTGTG
>Ga0213868_10000261_pt1 | contig 49434 bp, 45 predicted proteins | sample PICome_9_FD_160087 | JGI IMG/M metagenome (GOLD analysis project Ga0213868, IMG submission 160087) | Coastal seawater microbial communities near Pivers Island, North Carolina, United States - PICO127 | ecosystem: Environmental > Aquatic > Marine > Coastal | place: USA: North Carolina...
GTAAATCCTCGCGTTTAAAAAGAATTTTGCAGTTGTATTTCTTAGAAAATCGACTGTGTTCTTCTAAAGGCGATACAGCAGCAATGCCCTTAAGTTTTTTAGCCGCAGCCTTTATGGCTTCTACAGTTGGAATATATTTAGCTTGAAGAACACTCATATGGATTGAATTATGCTTCTGTTTTGATTACCTTCATATCGGTCATCGCTTGTCTTAAAGTACTGCCAATTGACTCAATTGAATGAGATCTAATTGATTGATTTACAGATATTAGAGTTGCATTATCTACAGCGTTAGTCTCAGAAGAATATGCCAAGCCTATGACATCTGTTTTTACTGTTTTCATAAAGTCTACCAATAATGGTTTACAAGCATGATCAAACAAATAACAACCATATTCAGCAGTATCAGAAATAATACGGTTCATCTCAAATAATTTTTTTCGAGCAACAGTGTTGGCAATTAATGGTAATTCGTGTAAAGATTCGTAATAAGCAGATTCTTCAACAATGCCAGAAGCAACCATTGTCTCGAATGCCAGTTCTACTCCAGCACGAACGAATGCTACCATAAGCACACCATGGTCAAAATACTCTTGTTCATCAATAGGATCGGAGGTTGCTACCGTTTTTTCAAACGCTGTTTCACCTGTCGCAGCGCGCCATGATAATAAGTTGACGTCATCGTTGGCCCAATCTTCCATCATTGTTTTTGAAAAATGCCCAGACATGATGTCGTTCATGTGTTTTTCAAACAACGGCTGCATTATCGTTTTTAACTCTTCAGATAATTCAAAGGCTTTGATTTTCGCAGGATTAGACAAGCGATCCATCATATTTGTAATTCCACCATGTTTTAGTGCTTCTGTGATTGTTTCCCATCCGTATTGAATCAATTTAGAAGCATACGAAGGCTCTATCCCCTCCTCTACCATTTTATCAAAGGATAAAATAGAAGCGGTTTGCAATACGCCACAAAGGATAGTCTGCTCTCCCATAAGATCACTTTTTACTTCAGCGACAAAAGAAGACTCTAAAACCCCTGCTTTGTGCCCGCCTGTAGCAACGGCATAGGCTTTAGCTTGCGCCCAACCTTTTACTTCAGGGTCATTTTCTGGATGTACGGCTATAAGAGTAGGTACACCAAATCCACGCTTGTACTCTTCGCGAACCTCACTGCCAGGACATTTAGGTGCTACCATAATTACAGTCAAATCTTTTCGAATTTGCTTTCCTTCTTCAACAATATTAAAGCCATGAGAGTACGATAGTGTTGCTCCATTTTTCATAAGAGGCATTACCGTATCTACAACATTAGAATGTTGTTTGTCTGGGGTAAGATTTAATACTACATCTGCAGTAGGAATTAAATCTTTATATGTTCCGACTGTGAATCCATTTCCAGATGCATTTTTGAATGATTGGCGTTCTTCAGCAATAGCTTGTGCGCGCAGTGCATAGGAAATATCTAAGCCCGAATCGCGCATGTTAAGTCCTTGATTCAATCCTTGAGCGCCACATCCTACAATGACGATTTTTTTACCAATTAAGGCCTCGACACCAGCTTCAAATTCTGATGTTCCCATAAATCGACATTTCGATAGTTGATCGAGTTTTTGTCCTAAAGAAAGTGTATTAAAATAATTTGCCATTTTTTTTATTTGATTAGTTATTAAATGCGGCGAGCATTTCAGTTATTTTCATTTCATCTTTTGTGACGGCGATACGTCCTGATCGAACAAATTGCATGATACCAAAAGCACTCAGTTCTCTATGCAACATTTCAATTTCATGTCTTCTTCCCGATTTTTCAAGCACAAAAAAGTCTCGATTTACTGTTACAATACGTGCATCACTTTCTTTAATAATGTTTTGAATTTGTCGTTCTTCAAACAATAGTTCTGATTTTATTTTGAACATACAGGATTCTAAGTAAATAGTTTCCTCATCGGTGTGGTAAAACGCCTTGATGACTTCTATCTGCTTTTCTATCTGTCCAATAATTTTTCTGACATTGACTTCCGTCATATTAACCAAGATTGTGAAACGTGATACCGCTTCAATTTCCGAAACGGAAATATTCATACTTTCAATATTGATATGTCGGCGTTGAAAAATAGCAGAGATACGATTGAGTAGCCCAATGTTATTTTCTGTGTAAACAGAAATAGTGTATTGCTTTCTTGTGTGTTCCATCTTTATTATTATTCAAGTCTTATTTCAGATACCGAAGCACCAGATGGTATCATCGGAAATACATTGTCTTCTTTCTCAACACAAACTTCCAAAAAATATGCTTCTTTAGAAGTCATCATTTCTTGAATTGCTGTTGCCAATTCTTCTCTTTTAGAGACACGCTTGGCTTCGATGTGGTATCCTTTTGCAATGGCCACAAAGTCAGGGTTACTCATTTCTGTTGAAGCATAGCGTTTGTCAAAGAATAATTGTTGCCACTGACGCACCATTCCTAAGAAATCATTATTCAAAACAACAATTTTTACCGCTGCTTTTGTTTGGAATATTGTCCCGAGTTCTTGTATTGTCATTTGGTATCCACCATCGCCAATCACAGCCACGACTTCACGTTCTGGTGTAGCCATTTTTGCTCCTATTGCTGCTGGTAAAGCAAAGCCCATAGTCCCCAAGCCACCAGAAGTAATATTACCTCTAGATTTGTTAAACTCTGCGTAACGACAAGCAATCATTTGATGTTGCCCAACATCAGACACAATAGCTGCCTCTCCTCTACTCTGGAGGTTAATCTCCTTTAAAACTTCACCCATAGTAAGTCCATCTTTGGTTGGGTGCAAGTCATTTTTTATTACTTTTTCAAATTCTATTTTTAATAAATCTTTGAATTGCTGATGCCAATCACTATACGATTTTTCTTTAATCATTGGCAATATTTCAGACAAGGTGTCTTTCACATCGCCAAGAACTGGAATATCTGCAATTACATTTTTATCAATTTCGGCTGGATCTATTTCAAAATGAATCACTTTTGCTTGGGTTGCGTAATCGCTAAGTTTTCCAGTAACACGGTCATCAAAGCGCATTCCTATGGCCAACAAAACATCACATTCATTGGTCAATTTATTTGGCGCATAATTCCCATGCATACCAACCATACCGACGTTTAATGGGTGGGATGTTGGAATCGCAGATACACCCATGATTGTCCATGCTGCAGGAATACCAGATTTCTCCACAAATGCTTTAAACTCTTGCTCAGCTTCTCCTAAAATAACACCTTGCCCCCAAACAATCATTGGGTTTTTGGCATCATTTATAGCTTGGGCAGCTGATTTTAAGATACTTGTATCTACTTTAGGCACAGGCTTATAACTGCGTACACCCTCACATTTTTTATATGTAAAATCAAAAGTTTCAAATTGTGCGTCCTTAGTGATGTCAATCAATACTGGTCCTGGTCTTCCACTTTTCGCAATGTAAAACGCCTTAGCAATTACTTCCGGAATTTCTTCTGCACGAGTAATTTGATGGTTCCATTTAGTAACAGGTGTTGAAATACCGACAATATCGGTTTCTTGAAATGCATCACTACCCAACAAATGTGACGGGACTTGACCCGTTATGCATACCATAGGCGTCGAATCAATTTGCGCATCAGCAATACCCGTGATAAGATTTGTAGCTCCAGGACCTGAAGTCGCCATAGCAACTCCTACACGCCCTGAAATTCGAGCAAACCCTTGAGCTGAATGTGTAGCACCTTGTTCATGACGCGTAAGCACATGATGAATTTGATCTTGATATTTAAATAGTTCATCATAAACAGGCATTATTGCACCGCCAGGATAGCCATAAATTATATCTACTCCTTCAGCGATTAAACTACGTACTAGAGCCTCACACCCTGTAATATGTTCACTTTCTTGATTAAGATAGTTTGTTTTAGTTTTAGCTTTTACATCCATAAATTATTTTTTTTTGGATTAAAATTCATCTGTTACACATCCCTGAGATGCAGACGAAACAGTTTTTGCATATTTAAACAGCACACCTCTAGAAACTTTAAGATCAGGTGCTGTCCATTGTTCTTTTCGTTTTGCTAATTCTTCATCAGAAATTCCTAAGTTGATGCTGTTAGATTCAGCATCTATGGTAATGGTGTCGCCATCTTTAACTAATGCGATCGCTCCCCCCTCTTGAGCTTCGGGAGTGATGTGCCCCACCACAAATCCGTGCGTGCCACCAGAGAATCGACCATCTGTTATTAAAGCTACATCTTTCCCTAATCCTGCACCCATGATCGCTGCAGTTGGCTTAAGCATTTCTGGCATTCCTGGACCACCTTTTGGACCCTCGTAACGGATGACAACTACGTCACCCTTTTTAACTTTACCATCGCGAATACCGTCATTTGCAGCATACTCACCATTGAATACTTTAGCTTTTCCAGTAAATTTGAGACCCTCTTTCCCAGTGATTTTTGCAACACTACCTTCCGTAGCTAGATTTCCATACAACATGCGTAAGTGACCTGAAGCTTTTATGGGATTTGTTAGCGGTTTAATTACTTCCTGCCCTTCAACTAAGCCACTTACATGATCAAGATTCTCAGCAAGTGTTTTTCCGGTGACTGTCAAACAATCCCCATGTAATAAATTGTGCTTTAAAAGGTATTTAAGAACGGCTGGTATACCTCCAACACGATGAACGTCTTCCATTAGAAATTTACCACTAGGCTTGAGATCCGCTAAAAATGGTGTTTCATCGCTTATGCGTTGAAAATCTTCTAAGGTGAATTTGATATTTGCTGCTCTAGCAATTGCCAAGAAATGAAGTACAGCATTAGTTGACCCCCCTAGAACGGTAATAAGTCTAATCGCATTTTCTAGAGACTTTTTTGTGATGATATCTGAGGGCTTAATGTCTTTTTCAAGAAGTAAACGAATGGCTTCTCCTGCTGCTATTGCTTCTTCTTTTTTTTCTTTTCCTGTCGCTGGATTAGAAGAGTTGTATGGAAGTGCCATTCCCAATGCTTCTATTGCCGAGGCCATTGTGTTTGCAGTGTACATTCCACCACAAGCGCCAGCACCTGGGCAGGCTTTCTGAACAATATTTTGAAATTCACTTTCCTCCATAGTCCCAGCAACCTTGCTTCCCCAAGCTTCAAAAGCAGAAACAATATCTAGCTTTTGACCATTGTGACAACCAGAATCAATTGTACCACCATAAACCAATATAGATGGCTTGTTCACACGTATCATGGCCATTAGTGCGCCCGGCATGTTCTTATCACAACCCACAACAGTGATCATTCCGTCGTAACTCATGGCTTGAACAACGGTCTCCATAGAATCTGCTATGACATCCCTTGATGGTAATGAAAAACGCATGCCTGGAGTACCCATTGAAATACCATCGCTGACACCGATAGTGTTAAAGATCAAACCAACAACATCTTTTTTAAGGGTTCCAGACTTAACCAACTTAGCTAAATCGTTCAGATGCATATTACATGGGTTTCCCTCATAACCTGTACTAGCAATACCAACAAATGGTTTTTCGAAATCTGACCGGGTCAGACCAATAGCATGCAGCATAGCTTGTGCAGCGGGCTGAGTTGGGTCTTGTGTTATAGCTTTACTGAACTTATTTAATGACTGCATATTTTGGAGAAATAACGTTAAAATGAGTTATATATCAAAAATATAATAAACCCCATTACTAAAATTAAAATTCAATCAAATAAGATCTAAACTCAATTTAAAAAAAATTAACATAAATAGCTGTAAATCAATTGTTTAAATTAAAAAATTTATGATGTTCAATGCCCTTAATTATTTTAAACTAATTCGTTTAATTTCAAGCTGAAATGAAGTATTTTTTTTTGAAGATCTCAAAATACCTAACTGATCAAATTGTTTTTGATTGAAATTGGGGAGGTTAACTGCAAATCCTCTGAAACTTGCAGTCATTTTATTGAGTGGAATCGAAATCGTTTCCCATTCGCCATTGGTTTTAAAATTATAAATAAAAGAATGGCGATCATAAATAGAGGCTTTAATACGCAATTGAAATTCAGATCCATCTCCTCTAACATCTAAAACAATAGCCTTTTCTTTATTGATTTTGAAGCTGTCTAAGTTCAAACGTATAGACGAAAACCCACCATTATTCTCTATTGAAATACCACCGTTAAACAATCCATTGCCTTCTTCTGTTAATATTAAATTACCACTAGATTTCCCACCCATGACCACATCATCAACTACTTGCCATAATTCAATTGGACAAGCACTATTGAACTCAAATACTGTTTTAGAATTTTGGTAGGATGATAACAATGTCATTAGAACTAATATATGTTGAATCATGATTTTAAACTGAGTTCAGATTTAATAACATCAAAATTTAGCCTAAGATAAGAACGCAACTTTTTTTTGTAGTCTTCTTTTAACCAAGCTAAGAAATTGTGTGTGCTCTTACTGATGCATTTTGAATAGCGATTAATCCTAAATTCAATATCATCATCCAACAACTTGATTAGGGTCAAGGCATCAAAAATGTCTTCACTATTTTCAATACATATTTTGGCGTGTTGCTCTATGGAGCGCTTTAGAACTACTTTTGAAGACTCTCCTCTTCGGATGGATTCAATATATGTTTTATTTATATCGAAGTAGACTTCCTCAGATTTAGAAAAAGATTCCCTAATTGCCTCGGGCATTTCATACTTAAAATTGTTTTCAAGATCTTCATCACTCAATATTCCATCCAAATAATGACTCGGATATTTGAAAATGCGCTGCCAGTCCAAATTGGTGCTGCCCCAAGGACCAAAACGATGAAAATTATTCCCTAAATCAATGACGTTAAAGCTATCCTTGACCTTATAAATTCGCGAACCACGACCAATCATTTGGTAATAAAGAGTTAGCGATTTAGTCGCACGATTCAATATTATAGCCTCAACACTGGGTTCATCAAACCCAGTGGTCAAAATACTGACTGAAGTAAGTATGGCGCCTGGTGTATTCTTAAACCATTTCAGGATATTGGCACGTTCTTTTTTTGTGGTTGTGTTGTCTAAGTGTGCTATTGGAAGTCCTGCTCGTCTGAAAAGATCATAGACAAATAAAGAGGTGTTGATACCATTGTTGAAAATTAATGTTTTTTGTCCAGCACATCGTTCAGTATAAGCTTCCATAAGCTTAGAAAGCATTTCATTGTTTGTGTACAAGTCCTCGGACGATTTCACTGTGTAATCACCATTGGCCCCTACAACCAAACTTGTCAATCCAACGTTGTAAGAAAACATATTAGCTTTAGCTAAGAAGCGATTGTCTATGAGTGATTCTATGCTTTCGCCAACGATTAATTCATTGTAGTTGTCGGTCATAGGCAGTTCAATATTTGAACTTAAAGGTGTGGCTGTAACGCCGAGTATAAAGGATTTATCAAAAAACTTGAATAGCTTAGTAAACGAATTGTAATGCGCTTCATCAATAATCACCAATCCGATGTCTGAAATATCGAGTTTATCATCTTTAAGCCTATTGTTTAAAGTTTCAACCATGGCCACAAAACAATCATAATCTTTTTGATCGTCAAGCCTTGCCTTGCTGTCTACAACTTTATTTGCAACTCCAAATTCCGTCAAAACGCTTGACGTTTGCTTGCACAATTCAATACGGTGAGTCATCACCAGTACTTTTTTCTTTCGTGTTTTCAGGTATTGACTGACGATTTCAGAAAATATAACAGTTTTCCCTCCACCCGTCGGTAATTGATACAACAAATGATAATCCTCAGCGGCCGATTCAAAACATTCGAATATTTTTTCAATGGCACCTTTTTGATAATGATAAAGCTCTTTGCCTTCTTTACGTTCTTCTTTATCTATTGTAGTAAGCATAATACGGATTGAGTTCAACTTTGCAAAAATAGGGCCTTTTTTGAGTTTTCAAATAATTTAGATGTGATTTTTAAAAAATATTTAAAGCTTTGTCTGATTTGGATTGGTATTTCAGCTTTAATTTTAAAATCATTAAATTTATACTGTAATTTTAATTTAATCTCATGAATTCATCTAACATTAGGCCATCAGCTCGTTATTGGCTTGTTGTTGTTCTCTCGCTTTTATGGTATGCTGTTGGCGTTTTTAATTATTTAGCGCAGGCGTACATGACAGATGAAACTTTAGTTTCACTTCCAGATGAAGTACAACTTTACTACACCAATCTGCCGGCTTGGATCACTGCTGCATTTGCCTTGGCGGTCTTTGGTGGTTTACTTGGCTCAGTCGGTCTATTGTTACGAAAAAAATGGGCTTCATTTTTATTTCTTGGCTCCTTTTTCGCTACTTTGGCGCAGCAATTTCATAGTTTTTTTATTCAAGATTTTATTGAAATAACTGCGGAAAAAGCGATTATGCCTAGTCTAATATTAATAATTGCAATTTACATGGTATACTATTCGAGAAAAAGAGTCGCCGAGGGTCTACTCTTTTAATTTTAATCGGAATCCTGTTTTGGTTTTTGTCGTTTGATTTTATGAATTTTTTTTGACCCACTATACATCTTGTACAGAACAAGTCTTGACTCAAGTTTAGCATTGAATACTTTAATTTTTCTTGAGGGTCTTAAACCAACGTGTTTTAAGGCCTCTAGATTTGAAGTAATTAACCAAGCATTAGTTCCTGAGTAATTGTGTTTCAATGTGGTTCCAATAGCTCCATAAAATACCTCCATTTCTAAATTCAGTCGCTCACCATATGGCGGATTGAATACCACATGTAATGGAGCATCCCCACCTTTTTGTGTTTTAAAAAAATCCTCGTGCTTTATAGAAATAAACTCTTCAAGATGTGCGTTTTTTACATTCTCCATCGCTTTTCGAACGGCACTAGGAGATTTATCAAATCCTAATATTTTGTGGTGAAAATCACGTGTCTTTGACAGCAACGATTCTTCAATCTTTTCAAAAAGATCAACATCCCAATCCTGCCAACGCTCGAAAGCAAATTCATTCCGCATTAAATTTGGGGGGATGTTGCACGCAATCATAGCAGCCTCAACAAGTATTGTTCCAGACCCACACATAGGATCCATAAAGTCTGTTTGTCCGTCCCAACCAGAGAGCATAATAAGCCCTGCGGCCAAGACTTCGTTTATTGGTGCTATATTTGTAGCAATCTTATAACCCCTTTTGTGTAATGATTCTCCTGAACTATCAAGAGAGACATTACAAAAATCGCCATCAATATGTATATTGATTTTTAAATCAGGAAAGCGCAGATCTACGTTGGGCCGTTGACCAGTATGTTCACGGAATCGATCAACTATGGCATCTTTAGTTTTTAAAGCTATAAATTGAGAATGCGTGAAACGATCTCCACTAAGCGTTGCCCCAACAGCCAAACTACCGTCTTTATTTAAGTAATCCTCCCAACAAATGTTTTTAATTTTTTGGTAGAGTTCTGTTTCGTTTTTTACACTGAATTTTGCAATTGGCTTTAAAATTTTAATTGCAGTACGTAACCCTAAATTGCATTTATACATAAATCCTTTGTCTCCAACAAAACGAACATGACGAACACCCCTTTTAATTTTTTGTGCTCCAAGTTGCAGCAATTCTTTTTCTAAAAGTTCTTCAAAACCGTATAAAGTTTTGGCAACCATTTCAAAATTAGCAGTCATAATTTTTTTGCAATAGGTGTCAAAAATACAGTATTTTTGTCGGTGTAAGCATTAAATAAATGACAAAACAACAAAATTGGTTTCAATCTTGGTTTGATACGCCTTATTACCATATTCTATACAAGCAACGCAACAATACAGAAGCGGAAATTTTTATTAGAAACTTGGTAACTCACTTAGAAATAAATAAAAATCAATCAATATTGGACCTGGCTTGTGGCAAAGGACGGCATTCAATTTTTTTGAATTCACTAGGATACAAAGTCAAAGGAGTAGATTTATCAAGTCAAAGTATCTTGGAAGCTTCTAAGTACGCTAATGATCGCCTAGAGTTTGAAATTCACGATATGCGCACTCCCTTACATGCGAAATACGACCTCATTTTAAATCTGTTTACTAGTTTTGGTTATTTTGATAGTTTAGAGCAAAACCTTAGTGCTCTCAATACCATAAAAAGTGGACTTTCAAATCAAGGTATTGGGGTAATTGACTTTATGAACAGCCCTTATATAATCGAACATTTAGTCCCACATAACACCATTGAAATTGATGGTATTCATTTTGAGCTAAAGCGTAGTATTTCGGATGGCGTTATTACAAAAAAAATTACTGTAACTGATAAAGGATTGTCGCATAATTACATAGAACGAGTTCGCGCATTTGATAAAGCAGACTTTACTAGTATGTTTTCTAAACTTAACCTCAATTTAATTGATAGCTTTGGGAGCTACGACTTAGATCCGTACGATGTTGAATCGTCGAAACGTTTAATTTTAATTTTTAAAAAAAATGCTTAATTTCTTATTGCCCATATTGGCTGTTTTGATCGGATTTGTTCTTGCAATTTGGTTTTCAAATTCAAAACAAATGTCTTTAAAATTGCTACTTACATTTAGCGGAGCATTTTTACTTTCCACAACTGTATTTGAGTTATTGCCCACTGTATATTCAAAACTAAACCCAAAATTATCAGGGTTGTATATTCTTGCTGGTATCATTTTTCAAATCTTTTTAGAATTTTTTTCCAAAGGAGCAGAACACGGCCACTTACACGGGAGTAGAGGCAACACAAAAACATTCCCATGGCTTATGTTTTTGAGTTTAGGGGTACATGCCTTTTTTGAGGGTTTTCCTGTTTTCGCTCACCAAACCATTGTTTATGGGGTTTTTGTCCATAAAATTCCTGTAGCAATCCTTATTGTTTCATATTTGTTGCTTTCAAAGTTGCCAAAATTTCAAGCTTTTGTTTTTATTATGGTTTTTGCGCTATTAACTCCTTTGGGTACTTTAGCTGCCCAGACAATCCAATTGTCTGAAAAATTAATTTATAGCGTAAATTCATTGGTTATAGGGATGTTTTTGCACATCGCTACAATAATTTTATTTGAGGCAGATGAAGGCCACAAATTTAATTTAAACAAAATCGTAGCTATTGTTTGTGCGGTCTTGATTGCCTTTTTTATGTAAAAAAAATCACGATTAAAAATAATATTCTTAATCATGATTTTTTAAGTAGGAGATTTATTTGGGCAAAAAAGGATTTTTAATTTACATTTTGAGATTATTAAAAATTCATAAACCTTTCTTATTAAGACAAAACTACGAACATTTAAACTACAAATAAAGCGTTATGTAACAAACGGCATATTGGCGTAATAAGCGGGCTTATTTGTGTCATAAGTGGGGAGAGAGACAAGAAAATACAATTATTATTTACCTTTTGTGTTTTTCCAAATCTTATTCAAAGTATATAAATCGAAGGTTTTGTAGGATTTTTGAAATTCCAGATTTCCTTTATCAAATTGACGTTGAAGAATATCTTCAATCAAAAAATCTTCCTCTTCCATTTCAGGATCAAATGGAATTTTTAGAGACATATCAAACAGTTTTGCAGTATTGTTATACCAAAAAGCCCGCCAACCACTACGTAACTCCTTGATAAGATCAAACGCTGTTTCACCTGTTTGTCGATGAATGAGTTTGATCAGAATTTGTCCTTCTGTAATTGTAAATTTTTTTAGTTTATCTGCAAATTCATTCTCAACAAATTTTTGAACCAAACGGGTGTACTTTTTACGCTGTCTTTTGCTTTTTACACCAGCCATTCGCGCATTGAGCGTTTCTAGCCGCTCTGCTGCTAACTTAGCATAGGGGTAAACTTTAAGGGTTTTTCGCTGAAGAATTAAATAGCGTCTGCGCTCTTCATTGGTATTAAGTCGTAGGCGAGGTAAAATTACGACTTCTTCCAAATCTATGGATTGACCAGTTATTGTATCCCCCTTTATGATTAAATACTTATTAGGAATAGTATCTAGTCCAACAGCTGGAGTTTGCCCCCAACTACAAAACAATCCAAACATGTAAATATAAGTAATATACTTCATCGAAATCTGAATGGCTCCAAAGTTAAAAAATATACATGATTTCGTAACTTAAAATCATTGTTATTTGTTATTTTTAACCAAAACTTTAAACGATGGCAAAACAGCAAATTTTAGATAAAAACGCATTAGATTTTCTAGAGTCTTACCTTAACAATGCTGCTCCCACAGGATATGAGTGGAATGGTCAAAAATTATGGATGGATTATTTAAAGCCTTATGTCGACACATTCATAACCGATACCTACGGCACAGCTGTTGGGGTTATTAATCCTGATGCTTCATTTAAAGTTGTTATTGAAGGTCATGCTGACGAAATTTCATGGTATGTTAACTATATTTCAGATGATGGCTTGATATATGTTATTCGCAATGGCGGTAGTGATCACCAAATTGCGCCTAGTAAAATAGTAAATATCCATACCAAAAATGGAATTGTCAAAGGGGTGTTTGGTTGGCCCGCAATTCATACGCGTACTTTAGCAAAAGAGCAAGCCCCTAAACCCGATAATATTTTTATTGATGTAGGTTGTCAATCTAAAAAAGATGTAGAAAAATTAGGGGTTCACGTTGGCTGTGTCATCACCTATCCCGATGAATTTCACGTCCTTAACAAAGACCATTTTGTGTGTCGTGCTCTAGACAACCGAATGGGTGGCTTCATGATTGCACAGGTTGCACGCTTATTGCATGAAAACAAAAAAACTCTTCCATTTGGACTTTACATTACAAACTCTGTTCAAGAAGAAATTGGTTTACGTGGTGCCCAAATGATTACCCATACCATTCAACCGGATGTAGCTATTGTAACTGATGTGACTCACGATACCACAACGCCAATGATAAATAAGAAAAAACAAGGGCATTGCAAAATGGGTGATGGTCCAGTAATTGCTTATGCTCCAGCAGTTCAGCAAAAATTAAGGGACCTGATTACAGAAACTGCCGAAAAAAATAAAATACCGTTCCAACGCGCAGCGCTTTCTAGAGCTACTGGAACTGATACAGATGCCTTCGCCTACAGTAATGGTGGAGTAGCCTCTGCGCTAATTTCATTACCGTTGCGGTATATGCACACCACAGTAGAAATGGTTCAACGAAAAGATGTAGAAAATGTCATTCGAATGATTTATGAATCCCTTCTAAATATTAAAGCTGGAGAAACTTTTAGCTATTTCGATTAAAAGTGCAAGAGTATTTAGACATTTGGAATGAAGACGGCAACCCAACTGGAGTACGTTGTACTAAAGATGAAGCACACCAAAAGGGTTTTTTTCACCCTACAGTACATGTGTGGTTTTACTCCTCTACCCCAGCACTTTTGCTGCAAAAGCGAGGGGCTAACAAACAGACCTTCCCCAACTTTTGGGATGTTTCTGTAGCTGGTCATGTTTCTGCTGGGGAAACGATTTTAGAAGGCGCTGTTCGTGAAATTAATGAAGAGATTGGTCTTCAACTTATGCCAACAGATTTAGAACTCATCGATATCCGAAAAAATAGCAACAAATTTTCTAACGGTATTATAGATTGTGAATTTCAACATGTATTCCTTTGTAAACTAAATATACCAGCACAAAATCTTAAACTACAAACTGAGGAGGTATCGGCTGTTCGCCTTTTTTCTTTTGATGAAATAGAACTTTGCCAAGAGCAAAAGAACTCAGAATTTCATATCGTTCCAGCAGACATGAGCTACTACAACATGGTGATGACCGAAGTGTTAAAACGAATATAGCATTACCAATCAGTTGATTCTAAACTAAAAAGCTCAGTGACTTCAATCTCAAAAATACAAGCTAGACGTAACGCAAGAACAGTTGATGGAACGTATTTGCCTAGCTCCATGGCATTAATAGTTTGGCTACTGACCTTTACTTTTTCCGCTAATTGCGCTTGTGTCAAATTATGACGAGCACGCTCGATTTTAATAGTGTTTAGAAAAAGTTTTGATCTACATCTTTGATGAACTTAACTAGTCCTTCAAAATAAATTTTCTGATCATCAAATTGAGCTAAATGACTACCATTAGGACATAACAAATAACGACCATTTTGAACCTCATTTGCTATGAACTCCATTTGTTTTGGATCCATAGTATCATGAGTCGCTCCAATACTTAAGGTAGGAACACTGATGTTTTTCAATTCATCCTTTATGTCCCAATATTTAAGTGTTGCATCTCCCTTAACACCGAACTCACTAGGTCCTTGCATGGTTACATATACATCGTGATTGATGTGTTTGAAACTACGGTTTAAAGGTTCTGGCCATTCAGCAACTGGAAGTCTAATGATGTGTTTTGTATAGTAATTATTAACCACCAATTCCATATAACGTTCATTAGAGTAGTCTTCTTTTTCCTCATAGTATAGAATTTCTTTCAAAACTTCTGGATCTAATTTTGGGGCCAGTACATTGTCTGAGTAAGCCTGGTAATCAGGAATTGAAGGCACCATATTGGATATAATTAATCCCTTGAGATGTTCTTGATATTTTAGCGCGTATTGCATACCTAGAATACCGCCCCATGATTGTCCGTATAAATAAAAATTAGATTTATCAAGATTTAAAGCAACACGTACTTGTTCAACTTCCTCTACAAAACGGTCTAAATCCCACAGTGACAAATCTTTTGGCTGGTCGCTGTAATAAGAACCCAACTGGTCGTAGTAATAATATTCAATACCTTCGTTGGGAAAATACCCGTCAAAGCTTTCATATATTTCATGAGTCATACCTGGACCACCATGAAGCAATAAGACCTTTATGTTTGGATTGTTCCCTACTCTTTTGGTCCAAACCTTAAATTCTCCTTTAGGAGTTTGAATTGGGATCATTTTTATTCCACCTAGGTATTGATCGTCTTTTTCAGAGCTATCTAAATAAGCGGATTGTTGTTTGCATTTCATGTGCTGATTCTTGCCTTTACAACTTGAAAAAACGAGTACGGCACTTAAGATTAAAATAATTTTAATTTTCATAAAAGAATAATTTTTACAATGAATTTTTTATAATATCCTCAACAACTTCAGGGTTGAGTAAAGTACTAATATCGCCCAAATTTGAACTGTCTTTATTTGCTATTTTTCTAAGGATACGACGCATAATTTTACCTGAACGTGTTTTTGGCAACCCATTCGTAAACTGCATTTTATCTAACTTGGCTATTGGTCCAATATGCGTAGTGATTAATTGATTGATTTCTGATTGTAATTCAGTTTGATTTGAAGACTCATTTTTAAGTGTGATAAATCCATATAAGGCATTTCCTTTTATTGGATGTGCAAATCCCACTATAGCAGACTCTGCAACTTGATCGTGTTCATTAATAGCGTCCTCTATGGGCGCTGTACCAAGATTATGACCAGATACTATGATAACATCATCTACTCTACCCGTGATACGGTAGTGTCCATTCTCTTCTCTTAAAGCACCATCGCCCGTGAAATAACAGTTTTTATAAGCAGAAAAATAAGTGTCTTTATACCTTTTGTGATTACCCCAAATAGTGCGTGCTATTGAAGGCCATGGATATTTAATACACAAACGTCCTTCTGCTTTTGATTCCAAAATTTCACGACCATTTTCGTCCATTAAGGCGGGCTGCACTCCAACAAACGGGAGCGTCGCATAGGTTGGTTTACCTTCGTAACAATTTGGTATTGGACTGATCAGTATCCCTCCTGTTTCTGTTTGCCACCATGTATCGACAATTGGGCAACGATTTTGACCTATGTGTTTATGGTACCACTGCCAGGCCTCCTCATTAATAGGCTCACCAACGGTTCCTATGACTTTGAGAGATGAAATATCATAAGATGTCACAAAACTTAAATCTTGTTTAGCCAAGGCCCTAATTGCTGTGGGCGCTGTATAAAATTGACTGACTTTATGCTTTTCTACAATTTCCCAAAAACGTCCGTAATCCGGATAACTGGGCACCCCTTCAAACATAACTGTAGTTGCCCCATTGAGCAATGGACCATAAACGATATAACTATGTCCAGTAATCCAGCCAATATCTGCAGTACACCAGTATACATCGTCTGCTTTGTATTGAAAAATATTTTTAAAGGTATAAGCTGTATACACCATATAACCAGCAGTAGTATGTACCATACCTTTTGGTTGACCCGTAGAGCCGGAAGTATAAAGTATAAATAAAGGGTCTTCAGCATCCATGGCTGCAGGGGTGCATTGAACAGAAGCATCATCCAATAAGGGTTGAAGCCATTGATCTCTACCCTCTTTCATATTAATATCGGAATGGATTCGTTTGGCTACTAGAACATTTTTCACACTGGGGCAAGACTCCAAAGCTTCGTCAACAATTCCTTTTAAATCAATTGTTTTTTTACCCCGGTAGCTTCCATCGCTAGTGATGAGCAAACTACAATCGCAATCATTAATTCTAGTTGCTAAAGCAATAGATGAAAAACCTGCAAAGACCACAGAGTGTATCGCACCAATGCGGGCACAAGCCAATACTGAAACAGCCAATTCTGGAATCATGGGTAAATAAATACAGACCCGATCGCCTTTTTTTATTCCCCTGGATTTAAGAACATTAGCAAATTTATTTACACTCTCGTGAAGTTCTTTATAGCTGATGTGTTCTGAGCTTGAATTTGAGTCATTAGGTTCAAAAATAATGGCTGTTTTATTAGCATTAGTTTTAAGATGCCGATCGATACAATTTTCAGTGATATTTAGCTGCGCACCATCAAACCAACTAATTTTTGGAATTGAAAAATCGAAGTCTAAAACACTATTCCATGGCTTTTTCCATACAAAGTTTTCTTTAGCCAAATCACCCCAAAATTGTTTTGGATTATTTGCCGCTATTTTATAATTTTCTTGGTACAATTCGTTGTTCGTAATTGAAAAGTCTGCCATCTTTTTACCTGAAATTTCGTTTTTAGCTAATTTACAACTAACTTACAAAAAATAATCAACCAATTGACTAAGCATGAAAAAATTGAATATCATCAATCTTATTTTATTAATTGGGTCTTATTCTTGTACGAGCGGCGATTCTAATTCTCTTGATACTGTACCCACTCAAGTCGATATTTCTGCTTATATAAATATTAATTTAAATCAGCTTGAAAACTATTCTAATCAATCTATTCCAAACTACATAACTAAAGATAATACCCCTCAAAACAATCCAATTACTGATGAAGGTGCCAACTTAGGCCGCGTATTGTTTTATGATGATAATTTGTCTGCTACTAATACAGTTTCATGCGCCAGTTGTCATGTTCAAGAACATGCCTTTGGTGATTTGGCTCAACGAAGTCAAGGGATTAATGGTCAAACACCCAGACACTCAATGCGCCTAATAAATACACGCTTTTCTATGGAATCAAAGTTCTTTTGGGATGAGCGTGCCCTTTCACTTGAAGCACAAACAACAAACCCTATAAAAGACCATATCGAGATGGGTTTTAGTGGAGAAAATGGAGATATGGATTTTAATGATCTTTTGGTTAAATTACAAAATCTTCCTTACTATCCTGTCTTATTCTCAAATGCTTTCGGAAGTGAATTAATCAATGAAACACGAATACAAAACGCATTGTCTCAATTCGTTAGAAGCATTCAATCATTTGACAGCAAATATGACCAAGGTAGAGCATCAGCAGTTGATGACGTTCAGCCCTTTTCTAATTTTTCAAATCTAGAGAATCAAGGAAAAAATCTTTTTTTCCAGCCTCCGGTATTTAACCAGAATGGGGTGCGAATAAGTGGTGGAGTTGGTTGTGCTGGATGTCATCAAGGTCCAGAATTTGATATTGATCCTAATACACTAAATAATGGTGTTATTGGTACTATTGATGGAGACCAATCTGACTTGACTATTACAAGATCCCCGACACTTAGAGATGTTGTCAAGCAAAATAATGAAAGTAATGGTGGTTTCATGCATATAGGTGTTTCTAATAACCTTATTACAGTTATTGAGCATTACAATCAAATCAGCTTGTTAGGAAATAATAATTTAGATCCTAGACTACGCCCAAATGGTCAAGGGCAAAACCTAAACTTATCTGAAAATGAGAAGTTGGCTTTGGTAGCATTCCTAAGAACGTTAAGTGGGTCAGATGTTTACACCAATAGTAAATGGAGCTCTCCTTTTGATTAGTTTTTTTATTTTTGATATCTAAATTTAGTTAATATTCTAGAATTTGAAAAGTTCCCGTTTATACTTTATTGATGCTATTCGCGCCTTTGCAATTCTAATGATGCTTCAAGGCCACTTTATAGATACTTTGCTAGCAGCTGAATTTCGTGACCCCTCTAATGTAGCATTTCGTATATGGCAATATTTCAGAGGAATAACGGCCCCCACCTTCTTTACAATTTCAGGACTAATTTTTACTTATCTCCTGATGAAAGCTCGTGCTAAAGGGGATGTAAAAGAGCGGATAAAAAAAGGGGTTGTACGTGGTTTTATGCTGATCGGTATAGGTTATTTGTTGAGGATTCCTATTTTTAGATGGTTTACAGGAAAATTTGGTACTTATTTCATGGTGATAGATGTACTTCAGTGTATAGGGCTTTCCTTGTTGCTTATTGTTCTATTGTACAAACTAGTTCGTCAAAATCATAGAACTTTTTCTATACTAATGATTTTTATCGGAACTTTAATATTTGCCTTAGAACCTTTGTACAGAACATATTCAGCCACAAATATCCCGCTGTTTTTCGCCAACTATATCACAAAAGCTAATGGATCGATTTTCACTATAATCCCATGGTTTGGATATATGGCTTACGGAGCATTTATTGCATTCCTTTTTCAAGAATATTTAACACACCCAAAATTCAGAAATAGTATTATCGTAGGGTTTTTGGCGATCGGTTTGTTTCTCGTCAATGGTTCTACTGCTCTACTACACTATATTTTTAAGTTTACACAAGTTCAACTCATTGATGATATCGCTAATTTTAATTATCTATTCATTAGACTTGGAAATGTTCTAGTAATTTTTGGAATTTTTTATGCCTTAGAACGTTTTCTAAAGCATCCGATAATTTTAAAAATTGGCCAAAAAACACTTTCTATATATGTGATCCATTTTATTGTCTTGTACGGAAGTTTTACGGGGTGGGGACTCAACCGTATTCTAAGCAAAAAATTAGACCCGACTCAAGCTGTTTTTGGAGCACTAATATTTCTTGTACTAGTAAGTCTAATGGCGGTTTACAGGATAAAAGCTAATACTTACGTTTATGCAAAACTCAGAACAGCGGCACATAAAATTAGTCTTTTGATTTCAAAGAGAGGTATTTAAGCACATTATTTTCTATTCGCGCATTGATATCTGTTAAATCACTTTTTTCAAAGTCATCTCCAGTGATATTTTCAAAGAGTTCTATGTATCTATTGCTCACCGTTTCAATATATTCATCACTCATAAAAGGAATGGTTTGACCCGTCAAGCCTTGAAAATCATTTTTAATCAACCACTGACGAACAAACTCCTTTGATAATTGTTTTTGGGGCTCACCCTTCAGCTGCCGCTCTTCATAGCCATCAGCATAAAAATAACGAGATGAATCAGGTGTGTGTATTTCATCAATTAGAACAATTGTACCATCGGCTGTTTTTCCAAATTCATATTTAGTATCAACTAAAATTAATCCCTGAGCGGCGGCAATTTCACTTCCACGCCGAAATAATTTTCGCGTGTAATCTTCCAACACCCTGTAATCTTCTTCAGAAACAATACCCCGCGCCAAAATATCTTCGCGAGAGATATCCTCATCATGATCTCCCATTTCAGCTTTGGTAGCTGGAGTAATAATCGGCAATTCGAAGGCATCATTTTCAATCATCCCATCAGGCATAGGCACACCACAAAGAATTCTCCTTCCAGCTTTATATTCTCTAGCAGCATGACCAGACATATAAGCACGAATTACCATTTCAACCTTAAAAGGAGTACATAAGTGGCCAATAGCAACATTCGGATCTGGTGTGGCCAATAACCAGTTTGGCACCAAATCTTCTGTTGCTTTCATCATTTTGGTAGCTATCTGATTTAAAATTTGCCCTTTGTATGGAATTCCCCTGGGCATAACTACATCAAATGCTGATAGCCGATCTGTCGCAACCATCACTAACATATTGTTTTTGATTGTATATACCTCACGAACTTTCCCTTTGTATACGCTTTTTTGACCCGGGAAATTAAAGTTAGTTTCTGTAATCGTTTGATTCATAGGATTTATTAATCTCTGTTTTCAATATTTTTATAAGCCTCTATAACTTTTTTAACCAATTTGTGACGGATGACATCTTTGTCATCCAAAAAGACCATACCGACCCCTTTAATTTCTTTCAGTATCAATAACGCTTCTTTAAGGCCAGAAATGACACGTCGTGGCAAATCAATTTGTCCTGGATCACCTGTAAGTAAAAATTTAGCATTTTTACCCATTCGCGTTAAAAACATTTTCATTTGGGCATGAGTCGTATTTTGACCTTCATCCAATATTACAAATGCATGGTCCAAGGTGCGTCCCCGCATAAAGGCTAAAGGGGCAATTTGAATGATCCCTTTTTCAATATAATTATCCAATTTTTCATGAGGAATCATATCCCTCAAAGCATCGTATAGTGGTTGCATGTAGGGATCAAGCTTCTCTTTTAAATCTCCAGGAAGAAATCCTAAATTTTCACCAGCTTCAACCGCAGGTCGCGTTAAAATAATTCGCTTAACTTCTTTATTTTTTAAGGCTTTTACGGCAAGAGCTACTCCTGTGTAAGTTTTTCCTGTTCCAGCAGGGCCAATTGCAAAAACCATATCGTTCTGACGAACAGCATCCACTAGCTTCCTTTGGTTGCTTGTTTGTGCTTTAATAAGTCGCCCATTTACTCCATGTAAAATAACCTGTCCGCTTTCATTTGAAGTGGTGTAATCTTCTTCAGAATCGCTAGTTAATATACGCTCTATCATATTTTCATCGAGTTTGTTGAATGAGCTGAAATGGCTAAATAGCATTTCCATACGTTTGTCAAATTCTTCAAGTAACTCTTCATCTCCAAAAGCTGTGATTTTGTTGCCACGAGCAACAATTTTCAACTTCGGAAAGTACCTTTTTAGGAGTTCTATGTTTATATTTTGAGGACCAAAAAATTCTTTTGGAGCTATTTCTTCAAGTTCTAAAACGAGTTCATTCAAAGGCAATAATTTTTTTAGGGTGAAACATGTACACTTTTAAATCAACATAAATGTACTAACATTTTTGCTTAAATATTTAGTAGTGTTAATAAAATTTAAAAACAAAAAATTATGTAGGTTTGTAGAACAATTGAACTCCATTTTAATTATTTTTAACACATCAACAGTTCTCACTTAATGGCCATCATTACCCTTACTACAGATTTTGGAATGAAAGCACACTTTGTTGGTGCAGTAAAAGGTGCTCTTTTATCTGAAATTAAGGATGCTAATATTGTAGATATATCACACAACATTTCCCCTTTTAACGTTATGGAAGCTGCCTATGTAATTCAAAATGCATTTAGTAGTTTCCCAATAGGAAGTATTCATGTGATTGGCGTTGATTCTGAACTCAATCCAGAAAATTCACACATTGCTATGGTGCTAAACGGACATTATTTTGTTTGTGCCAATAATGGAATTTTGAGCATGATTTGTAATGATATAACTCCTGATCAAATTGTAGAAGTCAATATCCATGACAAAATTGTAGGTAACTTTCCTGTTCTCGATATTTTTGTTAAAGTTGCTGCACACATCGCTCGAGGTGGTACTCTTGAGGTAATTGGCAAACCTATTGATGAAGTTAAGCCAATTAAAAACATCACACCCTTTGTTGGAAGTGACAACAATCAGCTTATTGGAAATGTGATTTTTATAGACCGTTATGACAATGTAATAACCAACATCAAAAAACCATTTTTTGAAACCATTCAAAAAGGTAGGCGTTTTGAGATTTCTGCACGAAATCACAAATTCAAAACAATCCATAAGCATTACTCCGATATAGTTGATTTTAGAATACCTATTGACAAGCGAAACGATGAAGGTCGTGGGCTTGTCGTTTTTAATTCTTCAGATTATTTAGAAATTGCAATGTACAAGAGCAATAAAGCTACAGTTGGTGGTGCATCCACATTGATGGGATTGGAGATGATGGATAGTGTCACCATTAGCTTTTTTGACGATTAAATTAAGTTTAAAAACATAGCTCAAATGTTAATAAGTTTGTTTCGTAAATACACAACGAAAGGATATATTTGTAAGTAAATAACTCGACAAATTTAATACCAAAGCACATGAAATTTATTGTTTCCAGCACCTATTTATTAAAACAACTTCAAGTTTTAGGCGGTGTAATTAATAATTCCAACACCCTCCCAATTCTAGACAACTTTTTGTTTGAACTAAATAATAACGCACTTACTGTATCTGCCAGTGATTTGGAAACCACTATGGCATCTGTACTAAATGTGGAAAGCGATAATCAAGGTCAAGTCGCTATTCCTGCAAAACTATTACTCGATACCCTTAAAACATTTCCTGAGCAACCCCTAACCTTTGTCGTAGAATCAAATAACACTATAGAGATTAGTTCCAATCACGGTAAATACGCCCTAGCCTATGCAAGTGCTGATGAATTTCCAAAGACTATCGCCTTAGATAATCCTAGTCAAACAATTGTACCGTCAGAAATTTTAGCTACTGCTATAAATAAAACAATTTTCGCAGCAGGAAACGATGATTTACGACCAGTTATGAGTGGTGTCTTTTTTCAATTTACAACAGAGGGATTGACCTTTGTAGCTACCGATGCGCACAAGCTTGTAAAATACTCACGTACAGATGTTCAGGCCAATGAAACTGCGGAATTTATAATGCCTAAAAAACCATTAAATATTTTAAAAACTATTCTAGCAACAAGTGAAGAAGAGGTAAAGATTGAGTATAACGATTCCAATGCAAAGTTCTCTTTTGGAGACACCGAACTAGTTTGCCGATTGATTGATGGTAAATACCCAAATTATGAAGCAGTGATTCCAAAAGAAAATCCAAACCAATTAACCATCAATAGAAATCAATTTTTAAATTCTGTGCGTCGTGTCTCTATTTTCTCAAACAAAACTACACACCAGATTCGTTTGCGTATCGCCGGAGCAGAACTCAACATTTCTGCAGAAGATATCGACTACAGCAACAAAGCAGAAGAGCGTTTAACATGTGATTATCAGGGTGATGATATCCAAATTGGTTTCAATTCACGCTTTCTATCAGAAATGCTCAGCAACATAACAGCAGATGACGTTCAACTCGAAATGAGCTTACCTAATAGAGCTGGAATTTTGACACCAGTCGACGGATTAGAACAAGGTGAGCAGGTAACCATGTTGGTAATGCCGGTTATGCTGAATAGCTAAATTATTTGAAGAAAATACCCTGGATTTTAAATTGCTAATCTGTGGCTGCTTTATATTGCGGTGGAAGACCTATAGCCCTTAAAAAACTAGCTGTACATTTTCTCTCGGAGTACTTTAATTTTATCATCTTGCATGTACTCATCAAACGTTGTGTGGCGATCGATGACTCCGTTTGGGGTCAACTCTACCACTCTATTGGCCACAGTTTGCGCAAATTCATGATCGTGGGTCGTAAACAATACTGTTCCCTTGAAGTTTTTGAGTGAATTATTGAATGCCGTAATACTTTCCAAATCCAAGTGGTTGGTGGGTTCATCCAACATCAAAACATTAGCGCGAATCATCATCATGCGCGAAAGCATACAACGCACTTTTTCTCCCCCAGAAAGAACATCAGCAGTTTTAAGCGCTTCTTCACCACTAAAAATCATTTTGCCCAAGAATCCACGAATGTAAACTTCCTCGCGTTCTTCTTCAGTTGTAGCCCACTGACGCAACCAATCAACAAGAGTTAGTTTTTCAGAAAAATATTCGCTATTGTCTAGTGGTAAATACGACTGAGAAGTGGTAACCCCCCAAGCATATTTCCCTATTTTGGCCTCTTGTTTCCCATTGATAGTTTCATAAAAAGCTGTTGTCGCTCTAGAATCTTTTGAAAAAACAACAACTTTATCACCTTTATTTAAATTTAAATCGATGTTTTGAAAGAGCACTTCACCATCCAAATCTGCAGTTAGTTTTTCAACGTTTAAAATCTGATCTCCAGCTTCACGTTCACGCTCAAAAATGATGGCTGGATAGCGACGACTCGATGGGCGAATATCCGCAACATTGAGTTTATCAATCATTTTTTTTCGACTTGTCGCTTGCTTCGATTTTGCAACATTAGCAGAAAAACGACGAATAAATTCTTCCAATTCCTTCTTCTTTTCTTCAGCTTTCTTGTTTTGTTGGGCGCGTTGCTTGGCGGCCAATTGAGAGGATTCGTACCAGAAGGTATAATTGCCCGAAAAATGATTTATTTTACTAAAATCTATATCTGAAATATGCGTGCAAACCGCATCCAAAAAGTGACGGTCATGCGAGACTACAATCACACAATTGTCGTAGTTGGCCAAAAAGGTTTCCAGCCATGCTATGGTTTCGTAATCCAAGTCGTTGGTAGGCTCATCCATAATAAGTACGTCTGGCGAACCAAAAAGGGCTTGGGCCAAAAGCACACGAACCTTTTGTTTTCCGTCCAAATCGGCCATAGCAGTATAGTGTGCATCTTCTTTGATACCTAAATTAGATAACATCGCAGCCGCATCGCTATCGGCATTCCACCCGTCCATTTCTTCATACTGCACTTGCAATTCTCCAATGCGATCGGCATTTGCGTCATTGTAGTCGTTGTAAAGTGCATCAATTTCGGTTTTGATAGCATATAATGGCTTATTCCCCATCAATACAGTTTCTAATACTGTGCTGCTATCGTACAAATTGTGATTTTGCTCTAAAACCGACATACGCTTTCCAGGCTCTAGGTGGACATGCCCAGAAGTTGCTTCTTGTTGACCAGAAATAATTTTTAGAAACGTGGATTTTCCTGCGCCATTGGCACCAATAATGCCGTAGCAATTCCCAGCATTGAATGTAACATTGACTTCGTCAAAAAGAACGCGTTTACCAAATTGTACCGATAAGTTTGAAACTGAAAGCATGTATTTATGTAGTTATTTAGAGTTACCCTAAAACTTCGGCAACTTTTTTACCAATTTCTGCAGGAGAATCTACCACATGCATACCGCATTCGCGCATGATGCGTTTTTTGGCTTGTGCAGTATCATCACTTCCACCAACAATAGCGCCTGCATGTCCCATAGTGCGTCCAGCTGGTGCCGTTTCACCAGCAATAAATCCTACTACAGGTTTTGTACTTCCACTGGCTTTGTACCATTGTGCGGCATCGCCTTCGAGTTGTCCACCAATTTCACCAATCATAACGACACAGTCGGTTTCATCGTCGTTGATAAGAAGCTCTAAAGCTTCTTTGGTAGTGGTGCCAATGATGGGGTCACCTCCAATACCAATGGCAGTAGAAACCCCTAGGCCTTGTTTAACGACCTGATCAGCAGCTTCATAAGTCAATGTTCCCGATTTGGAAACTACACCCACTCTGCCCTTTTCAAATACAAATCCAGGCATGATCCCTACTTTGGCTTCTTCAGGTGTAATAACACCAGGACAGTTTGGTCCGACCAAACGGCAATCTTTATCTTTTATATAATCTGCAGCTTTAATCATATCAGCTACAGGAATACCCTCTGTTATTGTTATAATCACTTCAATGCCAGCATCAGCCGCTTCCATTATGGCGTCGGCCGCAAAAGCAGGTGGTACAAAAATAATAGTTGTATTGGCAGCTACTTGCTTCACTGCTTCTTCTACAGTATTAAATACTGGGCGATCCAAGTGTGTTTGACCACCTTTTCCAGGTGTTACACCACCAACTATACTTGTACCATAGGAAATCATTTGTTCGGCGTGAAATGTTCCCTCACTTCCTGTAAATCCTTGAACAATTATTTTTGAATCTTTGTTAACTAAAACGCTCATTGAAGTTTATTTTTTAATTGGTGCAAATGTAATTTTTTGAAGTTGATTTTTAAAATCAATTCTTATTTTTCTTTCAACATTTGTAGCAATTTAGGTAATTGGCGTAAAGCGGCCATTTCTTTTAGGCTGGCCCGCGATTCTTGAATAGGGGTACCAAAATATGTTGTATTACCCGCAACAGATTTAGTTACACCTGTTTGACCCAAAATCACTGCTTTAGCTCCAATTGTAATACCGCTATTGGTTCCTACTTGCCCCCATATAGTTACTTCATCTTCAATAATACAACAGCCTGCTATGCCAGTTTGTGAGGCAATAAGACATTTTTTTCCAATTACAGTATCATGGCCCACTTGAATTTGATTATCCAATTTTGAACCCTGACCAATGGTTGTATCTGCTGTTACGCCTCTATCTATGGTACAGCCAGTACCTATATGAACTTCATCTTCAATAACTACCCGACCACACGAAAGTAATTGATCATAGCCTTCTGGACGATTTTTGTAATAAAAAGCATCTCCACCTAAAACTGTTCCTGAGCCAATCACTACATTATCGCCTATAATAGCATCAGAAACTATTGTAACATTAGCGTGAATCAAACAATTTTTACCAATCTGGACGTTGGGGCCGATATAAACATTTGGTTGAATATGAGTATCATCACCTATTTTAGCTGATGGATCAATACTTACTGAGGAACGCACAAAAGGTTTGAAATGAGATGTGAGTAGGTTAAAGTCGCGGAATGGATTGTCGCTAATCAAAAGCGCTTTTCCTTCAGGGCAATCAACCTTTTTATTAATCAAGACGACCGTAGCGTTAGAATTTAAAGCTTTGTCGTAATACTTAGGGTGATCAACAAAAACAATATCACCAGCGGTTACCACATGAATTTCGTTGATCCCTAAAACAGGAAAATCGTCAGCACCTACATAATTACAATTCAAGAGTGAAGCGATGTGCCTTAAGGTCTGCGGTACGGGAAATTTCATAGAAATTTACTCTTTAACTCGTTCTTTGTACGTGCCTTTAGCAGTTTCGATTTTGATCTTATCGCCTTCGTTTATGAATAATGGGACGTTTATAGTTGCACCAGTTTCAACTGTAGCAGGTTTAGTAGCGTTTGTTGCTGTATTGCCTTTGACTCCTGGTTCAGTAGAAGTAACTTCAAGTATAACACTCGCAGGCATATCAACAGAAAGTGGCATATCGTCTTCAGAATTAATAATAACAGTTACAACCTCCCCTTCTTTCAACAGCCCGGGGTTATCAATAGTATTAACGTTTAATGTGATCTGGTTATAATCTTCAACATTCATGAAATGATACATGTCTCCTTCAGGGTATAGGTATTGAAATTTATGTGTTTCAACACGAACATCCACTATTTTATGTCCAGCAGAAAAAGTATTATCAATAACTTTTCCCGTGGTTACACTTTTAAGTTTTGTTCGTACAAAAGCAGGACCCTTTCCTGGTTTGACGTGTAAAAACTCAATAATTTTAAAAATATCGTGGTTGTAGCGAATGCATAAACCGTTTCTGATGTCTGATGTGTTTGCCATAGTATTAATTTGATTTAAAATAACCCTTCATGATTCCACGGTGCGAATTTTTGATAAATTGTAATATTTCATCCCGCTCTGGTGTGGCCTCCATTTCAGCTTCAATAATGGATGAAGCTTGTGTGTTATTATAATTTTTTTGATACAGTAATCTGTAAATTCCTTGAATTTCTCTAATTTTTTCAGTGCTATATCCTCTACGGCGCAATCCAACAGAATTGATCCCAACATAAGACAAAGGCTCACGTGCTGCTTTGACATATGGAGGAACATCCTTGCGCACCAACGATCCACCGGTCACAAAAGCGTGGTTTCCAATAGAACAAAACTGATGTACAGCAGTCATTCCAGCAAGCACCACATAATCACCTACATTAATGTGACCTGCAAGAGTACTGTTATTTGAAAAAATACAATTCTTCCCAACAACGCAGTCGTGAGCAATGTGACAATAGGCCATGATTAAGCAATTATCACCTATTACCGTTTTCATTCGGTCAGTAGTACCTCTATTGATTGTAACACATTCTCGAATGGTGACATTATCGCCAATAACTGTAGTAGTATCTTCATCATTGTATTTTAAATCTTGAGGGTTAGCTGAAATGACAGATCCAGGAAAAATATTACAATTTTTTCCGATCCGTGCCCCTTCCATTATGGTTACATTGGACCCAATCCATGAACCTTCCCCAATCACCACATTATTGTTGATGGTTGTAAAGGGTTCTATGACAACGTTTTTTGCGATTTTGGCGCCTGGATGAACGTATGCGAGTGGTTGATTCATTCGTTTGTTTTTATACTATTTTACCTTAGAAATTTGAGCCATTAATTCGGCTTCAGCACATAATTTACCGTTAGCATAAGCATAGCCTTGCATGTGGCAAATACCCCTGCGAATTGGCGTTATGAGCGAACAACTAAATATAAGTGTGTCTCCAGGGACTACTTTTTGTTTGAACTTCACTTTGTCTATTTTCATAAAAAACGTGAGGTAATTTTCTGGATCTGGCACCGTATTAAGAACCAGAATACCACCCGTTTGTGCCATTGCTTCAACAATGAGAACGCCGGGCATTACAGGCGCGCCAGGAAAATGACCTTGAAAAAAGGACTCATTCATTGTGACATTTTTGGAACCAATCACATGATTTGGCGAGAGCTCAAATACTTTGTCAATTAATAAAAATGGCGGACGGTGTGGCAACATATCCATAATGGCATTGACATCCATAACTGGAGTTTGATTCAAATCAACTGCAGGCATTTTATTTCGTCGTTCTATTTTTATAATCTTGGCCATTTTCTTTGCGAATTGAGTATTGACAAAGTGCCCAGGTTTATTAGCAATAACTTTACCTTGCAAGCGAATTCCAGTTAGAGCCAAATCACCAATTACGTCTAAAAGCTTGTGTCGTGCAGCTTCATTTGGATAATGTAAGGTTAAATTATCTAAAATCCCGTTTGGTTTTACTGAAATTGAATCTTTATTAAAAGCTACTTTTAGCTTTTCCATCGTTTCTTTCGAAAGCGGTTTGTCAACGTATACAATAGCATTGTTAAGGTCCCCACCTTTAATTAAGCCATGCTCAAGAAGCATTTCTAATTCGTGTAAGAAACTAAAGGTTCTAGAAGCCGCAATATCATTTTTAAAGTTAGAAAGCTTTTGGAGAGTAGCATTTTGCGTTCCTAGTACTTTGGTGCCAAAATCAACCATAGTCGTTACTTGATACTCATCAGATGGAATAATAGTAATATCACTCCCAGTTTCTTCATCAATATACGAGATTACATCTTTAACTACGTAAACTTCTCTAAAAGCATCTAATTCCTCTATGCCAGCTTGTTCGAGAGCTTCGATAAAAAATTTAGACGATCCGTCCATAATGGGAGGTTCAGAAGCATTCAATTCAATTATGGCGTTGTCGATTTCCAATCCCACTAAGGCAGCAAGTACGTGTTCGCTAGTTTGAATAGAAACACCATTTTTTTCTAAACAAGTTCCTCTTTGTGTACTCGTTACAAAATTAGCATCAGCCTTGATGATGGGCTCACCCTCCAAATCTACTCTTTTGAAAGCCTAACCAAAGTTTGGTTCTGCTGGCAAAAAAGTAAGCGTTACGTTATTACCTGTGTGTAATCCTACGCCCTCGAGCGTAATTGGATTAGAAATTGTTGTTTGTTTAGATTGGGTTTTTGTAATCATTTTTTTATTTGTTTTTCAAGCTCAGTAATTGTTTTTGCAATCTGAGGTAGGTTTTTAAAATGAACATAAGATTTATAGTAATCACCATAACCAATCGCAGGTGTACCCTGCAAAACTTCGTTGTCTGAAACGTTTTTTGAAATTCCTGATTGTCCCTGGATTTTTACGTTATTTCCTATGGTAATATGTCCAGCAATACCAACTTGGCCACCAATTTGACAATAGGCACCAATTTTAGTTGAGCCTGCAATTCCCGTTTGAGCAGCAATAACAGTATGTTCTCCAATAACAACATTGTGAGCAATTTGAATTTGATTATCCAATTTTACACCTCTTCTAATGATGGTGGAACCTAATGTTGCACGATCAATTGTTGTCGCAGCTCCAATGTCTACGTTATCTTCAATAACGACATTCCCAATTTGAGGAACCTTGTCGTAAACTCCTTTTTCATTTGGAGAGAACCCAAAACCATCGGCACCAACAACAACAGATGCATCGATATTACAATCGTTACCAACTGTGCAGTCAGAGTATATTTTAACACCCGCCATGACTGTAGTATTATCACCAATTACGACATTGTCACCAATGTAGCAATTAGGGTAAATTTTGACATTATTTCCTATATTAACATTTTCTCCTATTGAAGTAAATGCACCAATGTAAATTTGATCTCCATAGACTGCACTATCCGCAATTGAAATTGGCGCTTCTATACCAAGTTTGTTGTTTTTGATCAAATTGTAATGCGCCAAAAGCTTTGAAAATGCAGTATACGCATTGGCAACTTTTACTAGAGTAGTTGTAATTTCTTTCTCAGCAACAAAATCGTGGTCTACAATGGTAATTGAAGCGTGTGTAGAATAAATAAAAGGAGTGTATTTAGGGTTGGATAAAAAAGTAAGAGATCCGGCTTCACCATCTTCAATCTTAGATAGAGTGTGGACTTCTACGTTTTCATCTCCAACGACTTCTCCGTTGAGCAATTCGGCTATTTGATTAGCTGTAAATTTCATTCAAGTGCAAAAGTAAAAAAAATAATCATAGCAACTCTTTTGGAAAGCAGATATAATGCCTTTTTACTGTTTTAGACAGGCCTTTTAAATTTAGGTTGTCGGAAGCATCGATGACATCAGAAATACTACCGTCTTTGTGTAAAATTGATATTCCGTCATCGTGAGGTGTGTAGCCTGTATTTTTAATTGACCCTGAAAAAACAAAATATGCAACATCAGCAGCTTGATTGTCTGTTTGTGCTATCCACTGCTTTTGTAATCGTTCAAGTTCACTTTGAATTTGGTTTTTTTTGTAAAATTTAATCTTAAATAATTTACGTTCTAAAAGGCGAGCAGACATGTCCCTGAGGATATCATCAGAGTGATTTTGCCATGATTTCAGGGCAGCAACAATGTCATAATCGTCTAATTTAGAAAATTGTTTCAAAACAGAAGTATCAAAATTTGTTGGGTCTATAGTTTCCTCAAGAAAAAATCCAAAAGCGGAGCTCACATTCAAGGCTACTGATTGTTGCGCAAGTTGTTTTGCCCGCTTCAATACATTGATGATCATTTGTTCAGCTACTAAACTGGTTTTATGAAGGTAGACTTGCCAATACATTAAACGACGTGAAGTAAGAAATTTTTCAATTGAATAAATACCTTTCTTTTCGATAACTAAGTGGTCGTCAACAACATTCATCATAGAAATTAAGCGTTCACTATTTATATTCCCTTCAGAAACACCGGTGTAAAAACTATCGCGCTTTAAATAATCCGAACGATCCATATCTAATTGACTTGAAATTAATTGACCGAAAAATTGACGTGAATAATCCCCTTTAAACATTGTAATGGCTAAACTTAATCTACCATCAAACTCTTTATTTAAATTTTGCATGAAACGAAGGGATATGGACTCATGACTTATTTCATGAACAATACTGTGTTCCATGGCGTGGCTAAATGGGCCATGACCAATGTCGTGTAATAATATGGCAATATAAAGTGCATTTTCTTCTTGATTAGAAATAGAAATTCCCTTAAACTTTAGAATACGAACTACTTTTTGCATCAAGTGCAAACAGCCTAAAGCGTGATGAAATCTTGTGTGGTGCGCACCTGGATAAACCAAATAAGATAATCCCATTTGAGAAATCCTGCGTAAACGCTGGAAATAGGGATGCGCAATGAGGTCAAAAATTAAAGGATTTGGAATTGTAATAAATCCATATATTGGATCGTTAAATATTTTGAGCTTATTGCTGGTATTCAAACTAATTTAGTTTTATTTTGTATCCTTAGGCAGAAACATATTTATATTAGCGTAAAAGTAATAAAATCAGAACATATACAATTAATTAGAAGGAGTTTATGAGCAGTATACATATTTTGTGGGTTGATGATGAAATTTCACACCTAAAACCACATATTATTTTTTTGGAACAAAAAAACTATAAAATCACTCCATGTTCAAACGGTTCAGATGCTCTTGAATTATTTGCCGAGAATAATTTTGATATCATTTTTTTAGATGAAAATATGCCAGGTATTTCTGGATTAGACACCCTGTCTGAACTAAAAAAACTAAATGCAAATATTCCCGTAGTAATGATCACAAAAAGCGAGGAAGAATATATAATGGAAGAGGCCATTGGAAGCAAAATTGCTGATTATCTGATTAAACCTGTCAACCCTAACCAAATCCTTTTGAGTTTAAAAAAGAATTTAGACCACAGCCGTTTGGTTTCTGAAAAAACATCGTCTGGCTACCTTCAAGAGTTTAGAGAAATTTCACTTGAGATGATGGGGCTTAAAACAACAGAAGATTGGAAGAGTTTGTACCAAAAGTTGACGTTTTGGGAATTAAAATTGGAAGATTCACAAGATCCCACACTTACAGAAATTCTCGAAGCACAAAAAACGGAAGCCAACCAACAGTTTGGTAAATTTATTGAAAATAATTATGCCTCTTGGTTTGAAGGTGATGAAGGTCCTACACTATCACATAATCTATTTAAATCGAAGATTGTGCCGCATCTGTCCACAAGCCAACCTACTCTACTTGTTGTGATTGACAATTTGCGCTACGATCAGTGGAAAGCTATTGAATCGAAAGTAAATAAGCACTACAAAACAACAGAAAACAGCATGTATTACAGTATTTTACCTACCGCTACTCAATATGAACGAAATGCACTTTTTTCGGGACTAATGCCCAAACAAATGGAAACACTTTATCCAAATTACTGGAAAAACGACACAGATGAGGGCGGGAAAAATTTATATGAAGATAAATTTTTAGCTGAGCAACTCAAAAGGTTGAATCTTAATCATCTTACACACGAGTATGTCAAAATTACAAATCTAAAGGCCGGTAAAAGATTGGCAGATAATTTTAAGTCAAAAGCGAAAAATGACCTCACGGTTTTGGTCTACAATTTTGTAGATATGCTCTCTCATTCAAAAACAGAAATGGAAGTGGTAAAAGAACTTGCATCTGATGACAAGGGATACCGATCGCTGACGCAAAGCTGGTTCAAAAATTCTCCTTTAATTGATATTATAAAACAAGCGCAAGAACTCAATTTCAAGCTTATTGTCACTACAGACCACGGGACCATAAACGTAAAGACTCCGTCAAAGGTAATAGGAGATCGAGAAACTAGTTTAAACCTTCGCTACAAAACGGGACGTAGTTTGAGTTACGAAAATAGAGATGTTTTGGCGGTAAAAGACCCAAAGTCAATTGGCCTGCCCTCTATTTCAATGAATAGTTCTTTTATTTTTGCTAAAGAAAATTCTTTTTTTGCTTATCCTAACAACTACAATCATTACGTTAGCTACTACAGAAATTCATACCAACACGGAGGAATATCATTAGAAGAAATACTCATTCCATTTGCCGTATTAACCCCTAGATAAAAAGCAATGAAAAAGATCTTTAAATTAGAAAATATAGATCAAATTGCACAGGAACTTAAAAAAATGTTCAGTAGAAAAATTGTGCTTTTTAATGGCGAAATGGGTGCTGGTAAAACCACACTCATAAGCGCTATTGTCCGTGCGCTGGGTCATAGTGAAGAAACCTCTAGCCCTACCTTCTCGATAGTGAATGAATATAAACTTGAAAATGGATACGTATATCATTTTGATTTTTATAGAATTAAAAATCATTACGAAGCATTAGATATCGGAATTGACGACTATTTTTGTTCTGGGTATTGGAATTTTATTGAGTGGCCTGAAAAAATTACGAATTTACTCCCTGAAGAAGTTATGGTTGTCAATTTAGAGATTATAAGTACTACCGAGCGCAGTATAGAATGTTTTGAATCCGAAGTATTATAAATAGGTCTAAAAATAATTGTAATTTGCAATAACATTATAAAAATTATGCAACAACCAATCTCTCCTTTTTCCAAAGCCCAACTACTGCCTAAAGAAGAGCGTCTAGAGGTTTCTAATCACAATGCTAAGCTAAATATCGGGCTACCAAAAGAACGATCATTTCAAGAAAAACGGATTTGCTTGACACCCGATGCTGTTTCAGCTCTAACTAGCAATGGGCATCGAATACTTATAGAATCTGGCGCTGGACTAGATGCCGCATTTGATGATAAAGAATACAGTGAAGCAGGTGCTGAAATTACAACAGATACCGCAAAAGTATTCGCTTGTCCAATGATTCTAAAGGTTGAACCACCAACACTAAATGAGATTGAACTTATCAAACCCAATACTATTTTATTGTCGGCACTACAACTAAAAATGCAACAAAAGAGCTATTTTGAAGCCTTGTCACGAAAGAAAATAACTGCTCTTGGATTCGAATTCATCAAAGATAGTGAAGGAGCATTTCCAGCAGTACGTCAACTTAGTGAAATTGCAGGTACTGCTTCAATTCTAATTGCTTCAGAGATCATGTCTATTACCAACCAAGGCAATGGTTTATTGTTAGGAAATATAAGCGGAGTTCCGCCTACAGAAGTTGTTGTTATTGGCGCTGGTGTTGTCGGAGAATTTGCTACAAAATCTGCTCTGGGACTTGGCGCTAATGTGAAAGTTTTTGATGGATCTATCTCTAAGCTAAGAACACTACAAGCCAATGTAGGACAACGAATATACACCTCTACGATGCAGCCCAAAAACCTAATGAAAGCACTTATGCGTTGTGATGTTGCTGTTGGTGCAACAAAAGGAAAAAACAGGTCGCCTATTTTGGTAAATGAAGCCATGGTAGAATCGATGAAACAGGGGGCTATTGTTATTGACGTAAGTATAGATATGGGCGGATGCTTTGAAACTAGTGAGCTTACCACACATGACAACCCCACATTTGAAAAACATGGCGTAATACATTACTGTGTACCTAATATACCTGCACGCTATTCCAGAACATCCTCAGTATCTCTAAGTAATATTTTTACGTCTTATCTTCTTAAAATTGGAGAGGTTGGTGGACTCGAGAATGCAATCCGTCAAGACCATGGACTTAAAAACGGAATTTATGTCTACCACGGTGTCATAACAAATAAAAGTGTTTCCAACTGGTTCGACTTGGATTGTAGCGATTTGAACCTGTTAATTTTTTAAATTTTAAATATGAAATTTATACATCGCCTTGGATTTTATCTCGGTGGATTCTCAATTGGTTTAATTTTTTTAATGTTTTTCTTAAGTGGTAAAAAAACCAGTTGTGCCTACGGTCCAAACGCAAGAGTCTTAAAGAATATCACAAGCAAAACACTAGTAATCAATCCAAATGTCAAATCTGATTTATCAGCTTTAAGTGTAGACTCTCTTCAAGTTGATATGATTCTTAAAAAAGGAAAAGTGAATTTCGCTAAGAGTGACACTTCTAAGGAACAATGCAAACGCTATACAATTGAATATGACTCTTTAGAAATTCTTGTAGAGAACTGTATTTTAGAAGCAAATTTATTAGAAGTAAGCAAAAAACAAAATTAAGATTTACGGCGTTTCTTTTCTTGTTTGATGAGCGATAATTCTCTGTTGGTCTGACCAGCAACCGAAGTGTTCTCCTCTGCCCTTCGAATCAAATAAGGCATCACATCACGTACCGGGCCATAAGGTAAATACTTGGCGATGTTATAATTGGCTTTAGCCAAATTATAACTAATATGGTCACTCATTCCAAACAATTGTCCAAACCAAATTCGCGAATCATCAATTTCAATCTTCAATTCATGCATAAGTTTAAGTGCCAAATGTGTGCTATATTCATTGTGTGTTCCCAAAAATACAGCAGTATGGTCCAAATTCTTGAGAATATATTTTAAACAATTATTAAACTGATCATCAGTAGCAGATTTTGTGACGCATATGGGTGAAGTATAATTAAGCCTTTTTGCGCGTTCGCGCTCCTTTTCCATATAAGCACCTCGAACTAGCTTAAAGCCAAGCTTAAAACCCTCTTTCTTGGCTTTATGGTTAAGCTTTTTAAGGTACGCTAATCGATCCCAACGATAAGCCTGTATGGTGTTGTATACAACTACTTCATCAGTGTTGTATTGACGCATGAGCTCTAAAAGTAAATCATCAGCTGCATTTTGCATCCAACTTTCTTCAGAATCAACAAGAATAGAAATATTTTTTTCTTGCCCACATTGGCAAATCCGATGAAATCGTTCTTTAATTCGACTCCATTCGATCAGCTCTTTTTCGTCTAACGGAATAGATGAACTTATTTTTTTATAAATTTCAAAACGGCCAACTGCGGTAGGTTTAAATACCGCAAACGGCATAGCCTCTTTTTGATGAGCAAAATCTACTAGAGCACACATTTGTTCAAGAATAAGATCAAACTGCTCTTCTTCTTGCTTACCTTCAACAGAATAATCCAAAACACTATACACGCCACTTTCAAACATTTGATCAATTTTTGGTATGCAATCCTCAGCATTGACCCCACCACAGAAATGATCAAATACAGTAGCGCGGATGAGTCCTTCAACAGGTAAATGTGTGTTTAGTGCAAAATTAGTTGCTGCAGTTCCAATTCGTACCAATGGCTCATTGGCGATCATTTTGAATAGGAAATAGGCCCGATCTAAGGCAGCATCGGATTTCAGATGAAATGCTATCTCGGTATTGCTAAAATCAACTTTTGCATGTGACATGCTTAAAAAAACCTTTTTTGTTCGTTCAAAATTATTAAATCTTAATAAATTTCATACTATATTTGGGCTATAAAATGGAATCAATACAAACAGCATCTTACGCCATTCACTTCAATGCCTCTGCATACGAAGCACTCACTGCTTATTTAAGCGAAAATAACTTTTCGAAAATAATAATTCTAGTAGATGAAAATACACACGAGCACTGTTTGAGCCATTTTTTAAGTAATACTCATTTTGATTCCTCACCAGATATCATTGAAATACCACAGGGTGAGGTAAACAAAACCATTGAGACTTGCTTAGAAGTATGGAGCAGTTTATCTGAACTATCGGCCGATCGCAAGTCACTTCTGATAAACCTTGGTGGTGGTGTAGTTACTGATCTTGGAGGCTTTGTGGCTTCAACGTTTAAACGCGGTATAAAATTTATCAATATCCCAACATCGCTTTTGGCAATGGTGGATGCATCAGTTGGTGGAAAAACTGGAGTTGATCTTGATCTTTCAAAAAATCAAATAGGCACGATTACATTTGCTGATATGGTTCTTGTGGATTCAGAATTCTTAGATACACTCCCTCAAAATGAATTACGCTCTGGATTTGCTGAAATGCTTAAACATGGACTTATTCGCGATAAAAAATATTGGGAACAGTTGCGTGACCTAAGTGAACTAACACTAGATGACTTAGACACATTAATCTACCACTCTATTGCAATAAAAAATGAGATTGTAAAGGAAGATCCTAGAGAACTCGGTGTACGGAAATTTTTAAATTTCGGACATACACTTGGACATGCTATTGAATCGTACTGTTTAGACAAAGGTGAAGTCACTACCCTTTTACACGGAGAGGCTATCGCCATCGGCATGGTATTGGAGGGCTATATCTCTAAAAAATTATGTGGACTTCCCGATGAAGAACTTCAACAAATTAAAACTACATTAAAATCAATGTATCCCTCCATGAAGTTTGATGCCGATAGTATCAAACAAATAATTGGTTTGATGCAATCTGACAAAAAGAACAGCCACGGTCGAGTAAAGTTTGTATTACTTAAGTCCATTGGGCATTGCCAAATGGATGTAGAAGTTCAAGAAGAGGTACTTATAGAAGCTTTCGCATATTACTCCGCATAAAGCCTACTGTAGTTCATTAAAAATAGAGTGCATCAAACGCTTTTTATCATTGATGCTTTCCTCTAAAGATATCATGGTTTCTGTTCTGTAAATACCTTCAATATCATCTATTTTAAAGATAATTTCTTTGGCGTGAGTGGTACTCTTTGCACGAATTTTACAAAATATATTAAACTTTCCTGTTGTGATGTGCGCAACTGTTACATGAGGAATTTCTTTAATACGTTGCAAAACAAATTTAGTTTGTGAGGTGTTTTGAAGAAATATTCCAACATATGCGATAAAAGTATAGCCAAGCTTTTGGTAGTCCAAAGTCAAGGATGATCCTTTTATAATTTTAGCGTCTTCCATTTTCTTTACTCTAACGTGAACAGTACCTGCTGATATGAGTAATTTTTTTGCAATATCTGTAAATGGAATACGCGTATTATCAATGAGCATATTAAGGATTTGGTGATCAATTTCGTCTAATTTGAACTTTGCCATGTTAATATATTATAAGTTATTATGATTAAAAACGCAAAAATAATAAATAAAATGCATTAGAAAAGTATTAATGGTAAAAAATATTTAACAAAACGTTAATTTTAATGTGTTTTAGTAAAAATATCACAAAACCCTGTGCCTAACAATTCCCTAGCCTCAGCAGATGAATCGAGTGAACGGCTCTGTAAATCGATGGTGTGGTGTCCAAAATAAGCTGATAAATCCCCTTTACTTTTAAGTTTTGGTATAAATAATATTTTACCATCTTCAAGAGCTTCTTCGTAACTTATTCCAACATCAATGTTTATCTCATGATCATTTTCTAGTACAGTAATATTTTTGAGGAGCACATCAAAAAATAAGTTACCGTTTTCTGGAATCGCAGTGTAGCTACTGTAATCATTTTCAGAAAAATCACTTGAACCAATTGAAGACAGTGCTTTTAAAATTGAAATTGCTATTAATTTTCGGGTTTCTTCTCTATTATAGTCATTTTGGTAATGACCTGCTTCGAATAAAACCGTAGCCACATTCTGTGCTTGAAAATAATCTCCGACACAATTGATGTTAAACGCATCGTTATAACGCCCCACTTGACCTGGTACTAACTGTTGTAATACTTTGTTCATTTGATGAATTAAAGACATTGCACGCAATCTGTTTGCGCTTAAAGAGCAAGAATCGTCTTGTGCTGGTGAAAGAAAACTTACAGTTGCTGGTTTGTTGCTCTGCCCTACACTAAAAAGCGTCCTTTGGTCGTGCATATTGAATCCAAAATCAGGCCGAAACGAATCAAAAACCGAACGCAAAACCTTACTTTCTATCTGGGTTAAGTTAACGGCATCTCTGTTTAAATCTACATTATTAGCATTGTACCGCGTATAAGCTGCTGCACCATCAGGATTAAGAATAGGAATAATTAAGAGAGCGCACTGTGTCAATATAGATTGGTAGTCCTTCTCAACTAAAAAATTAAATACATCAAACAAGGCCTTTGTACATGTTGATTCATTACCATGCATCTGAGACCAAATCATAACTTTAGTTGCACCAGTTCCAACACGCAGTCCGTAGATAGGACGCTGTTGCTCAGAATATCCTAATGTTTCTACACTAAATACTTTAGGAAGAGTTTTAATCAATTGTAAAATTGAATCATTTGTTATATATCTGCCCTTAAGGCTAGAAGCTTTTATGTGGCTATAATTTGAAACTAAATCTTCAAGTGACTGCATTGCTTATCTGTAATTGAATACAAATGTAAACATTATGTTTTTTACATGTGTAAACAAGATAAAAACTTATTTTTGGTTACAAATGTGTACGATTTTAACAGGATTTACTAATACTAAACTCTAAATTTTGTAAAATATTTTTAAAATGCTGTAAATCAGTATTTTAAATGTACTTAAATAAAGTTATTATTAAATAATTTAATGTTTAAAAGATAGCTTTTTAAACAAATATTTTACCAATTTACATCTGTGGATAATAATTTTGTATACATTTGTAATCTATGATGAATACTGATGATTTTAGAGCGCGTCTAAGCAAGATTATGTCCTATTATGGATTGTCAGCTTCTGCATTTGCCGAATTAATTCAAGTGCAAAAATCCAGTATTTCTCATGTACTCAGTGGTCGAAATAAACCCAGTCTAGATTTTATACTGAAACTCAATGCAGCTTTTCCAGACCTTAGCTTGTATTGGCTACTCAATGGTGTTGGTGAGATGATATCTATAACCCCTACTCCAATATCATCAGCACCAACAACAAAAACCAATATACAGCACACTGAAACTAAAAATGACCCTGAAGCAGATAGTTCTAAGGCAATAGAACGTATAGTGATTTTTTATAAAGACGGGACTTTTGGGAGCTACGGAGATAAATTATTGAAGTAATTCTTATTTAGTTTTGTATTTTTGTTTTATGAACTATACTTATTTGCTGTTCTCCCTTTTGCTGTGTTCTTGCTACTCAATAGAACGTGACTGTACTTCATTCAAAACAGGTAAGTTCGAAAGCAGCATTCTAATAGATGGAAAAACCTTTGTTTCTGAATTCTCTAGGACTAAAAATATTCAAATTGAATATTTTAACTCCAAAACAGATACAGCCTCAGTGCGATGGATCAATGATTGTGAAATGATTTTCAAAACTCTTAATCCAAAAAACAGAGCAGAACAAAAAGATGTACATCTTAAAATCCTTAGTACAACAAAAGATGCTTACACATTTGAATATGGGTATGTGGGTAGCTCGATTAAACAAAAAGGCAGAGCTAAGCGAATAGACTAAAACAAAGTAATTTGTCCTTCCTCAGAATCTGTTGAACCCGATGATAAATCATCCGACCGTTGCACTTCTTCATCTTGTGTGGGAGGCAGAGTTTCGTCAAGGGTTTTCTGTTGTTGTAAATGGGGTTCAACTGAAATTTCTACTTCATCAACAACTTCTAACTCATCTGCAGGAATTGCTTCAGGTGCTTGAAATGGCAACGGCTCCAATAAGTCAATTTGGTTTACTTTTTGACGGGATAATTGATTTCCTTGTGCAGAAATACCTTTCACGTCTATAAATTGTGCAATATTAATTTTTTGATTTGGTTTTCGGTCTTTTCCCCTATCCTTGGCGAATGTAAGCTCTGCCATTGGACGCCAATCTGTACTTACAATTTCTAAGGCACTGGAGGCATGAGCAGAAATAAAAACTTCTTCTTTACTTTCATTTTCAATCAGAAAACGCTTTACAAAGTACTTTTCTTTGGCTCCATCATAATAAATAGCAGATATTGGTTTGGAAGGAATCCATTTTTCGAGCACAATCATATCATCACTAAAATGCGTTGTGATTTCTGGGACAATTGTTTTAATCAGCCCAGACTGTGTAATTACCAATAAGCGGTCCTCACCTCTAAACTCACCTATCAAATCGCCACGACCATCAACATTCAAACGTTGTATAGTATCGTCAAACCAAATTTTACGAGGTTTGAGGGTGCTCACCCCCTTTTCTTTTAATTCGATGCGCTTAACAGCGTGCTTAGTTACAATATTTCCTTTACTAGCACGCCCCTTGATGGAGATATCTGAAAAGTCAACATCCCATTTCAATTTTTTAATACTGCCTACTTGACGTAATAAAACAGAAACAATTTCAGCCTCACCATTTGGATTTGCCGAAAAGTACAGCACATTTGTTTGTAGTTTTCCTTTAGTTAGGTCGTATTCCCGATCACGGGTAATTGAAGTCACTGCAAAGCGCTTTATATACGATGCACCACCTTTACCATCCTTGTAAATCATATTATATATAGTCCGTGTGTCTTTCTTCTTGAATACCGACACATGAATGATATTTTTACCCACAAAAGTTTTTGTATCTACTTTGGTGACCATCATTTTCCCAGCTTTTGTAAACACGATAATATCATCAATATCACTACAGTCACACACGTATTCCTCTCGACGCATCCCTGTTCCTACAAAACCTTCTTCTCTATTTACGTAAAGCTTCGTGTTTCTGATTACAACTTTAGTTGCATCTACATCAGCAAAAACTTTAATTTCAGTTTTTCGTTCCTTACCCTTACCATAATCGGCTTTCAAGCGCTTAAAATAAGCAATTGAATAATCTATGATCGTGGCTAAATATCCTTTAGTTTCTTCAATTTGATCTTCTAAAGCTTCTATTTTTTGCTGAGCTTTATCAATGTCAAACTTTGAAATTCTTTTAATTCTAATTTCTGTAAGCCGAGTAATATCATCTGTTGTAATGGCACGCTTAAGGTGTTGAATATAAGGTTGTAGTCCTTTGTCAATTGCTGAAATAACTCCTTCCCATGTTTCTTCATCTTCTATGTCGCGGTAAATTCTATTTTCAATGAATATACGTTCTAAAGATGCAAAGTGCCACTGCTCCTCCAGTTCATTGAGTCTAATTTCTAGCTCTAGCTTTAATAACTCTACCGTAAGATTGGTCGAATGGCGTAGCATTTCCGACACCCCAACAAACAAAGGCTTATTGTCTTCTATGACACAACCTAAAGGCGATATCGATGTCTCACAATTAGTGAATGCAAACAAAGCATCTATTGTTTTGTCTGGTGAAATACCAGATGGTAAATGAATGAGAATCTCAACTTCAGCTGCTGTATTATCCTCAATCTTTTTGATTTTTATTTTACCTTTATCATTAGCTTTGAGGATGGAATCGATCAAGGAAGATGTAGTTGTCCCAAACGGAACCTCTGTAATGACAAGTGTGTTTTTATTCAACTGTCCAATACGGGCTCTACAACGAACTTTACCTCCACGTAGGCCGTCATTATAATTTGAAAAATCCGCTATTCCTCCAGTAGCAAAATCAGGAACTATGGTAAAGCGCTTTCCTTGTAAGTGCTTGATTGAAGCCTCTATAAGTTCAATAAAGTTATGCGGTAAAACTTTCGTTGAAAGGCCAACCGCAATACCTTCAGCACCTTGTGCCAAAAGCAATGGGAATTTTACGGGTAAATTGATGGGCTCTTTACGGCGACCATCGTAAGAGGCCTGCCATTCTGTAGTTTTTGGATTAAAAACAACATCAAGTGCAAATTTTGAAAGACGAGCTTCGATGTATCTCGAAGCTGCAGCTCTATCACCAGTCAAAATATTTCCCCAGTTTCCTTGTGTGTCAATTAATAAATCTTTTTGGCCGATTTGAACCATGGCATCAGCTATACTGGCGTCTCCATGAGGATGGTATTGCATCGTGTGTCCAACGATGTTAGCCACTTTATTGTAGCGCCCATCATCAAGATCTTTCATGGAATGTAAAATACGGCGTTGAACAGGTTTAAATCCATCTTCAATCGCAGGTACAGCACGTTCTAAGATCACATAAGAAGCATAATCCAAAAACCAGTCTTTATACATCCCTGTGACCCTAGTAATGGTTTCTTGTCCTTGTGTATGATCTTCTTCTGTTATATGTCCTTGATCTTCAATCATCTAGGATGGATTTACGGGCTCAATAAGGTCTAATTCGACCTTGAGGTTATCTATAATAAATTTCTGACGTTCAGGGGTGTTTTTACCCATGTAAAATGACAACAACTCGCTTATGGACTTATCTGTATCTAACATCACAGGGTCCAAACGAATATCTTCACCAATAAAATATTTAAACTCATTTGGAGAAATTTCACCTAAGCCTTTGAATCGAGTAATCTCGGGTTTTGGTCTTAGTTTTTGAATCGCGTCTACACGCTCTTGTTCGGAATAACAGTAAATGGTTTCTTTTTTATTACGTACCCTAAAAAGTGGCGTTTGTAAAATATACAAATGCCCTTCTTTTATAAGTTCAGGGAAAAACTGTAAAAAGAATGTAATTAACAGCAGCCGAATATGCATACCATCAACGTCAGCATCAGTAGCTATGACGATATTGTTGTAACGCAAATCTTCTATTGATTCTTCGATATTTAGAGCTGCTTGTAGTAAATTAAACTCCTCATTTTCATAAACAATTTTTTTGGTTAAACCATAGCAGTTAAGTGGTTTTCCCTTTAAGCTAAATACAGCTTGAGTATTCACATCTCGTGATTTTGTGATGCTTCCCGATGCTGAATCACCCTCAGTAATGAAGAGCGTTGTTTCTAAGTTTCTATTGTTTTTTGCATCGCCGAAATGTACGCGGCAGTCGCGTAATTTTTTATTGTGTAAGCTCGCTTTTTTAGCACGCTCTTTAGCTATTTTACGAATACCTGACAGCTCCTTGCGTTCGCGCTCTGCTTGCAAAATTTTTCGCTGAATTGCTTCCGCAGTATCAGGGTTCTTGTGTAAGTAATTGTCGAGATGTGTTTTAACAAAATCGTTGATAAATGTTCGTACGGTAGGCAGTCCACCACCCATATCCGTTGACCCTAATTTAGTTTTGGTCTGACTTTCAAAAACGGGCTCCATTACTTTTACAGCAATCGCAGATATGATAGATTTTCTAATGTCAGAAGCATCATAGCTTTTGCTAAAAAAGTCGCGAATGGTTTTTACAAATGCTTCCCTAAAAGCGGCCAAGTGTGTTCCACCTTGAGTTGTATTTTGTCCGTTAACGAAAGAATGATATTCTTCACTGTATTGAGTTTTACTGTGTGTTAGCGCAACTTCAATGTCATCGGCACGAAGATGGATTGTAGGGTAAAGACGATCTTCTTCTTTAGTGTTATCTTCAAGTAAATCTTTTAAGCCATTTTCACTAAAAAACTTCTCTCCGTTAAAACTTATAGTAAGTCCTGGATTAAGGTATACATAATTTTTGAGCATACGGGCCACATACTCATTTCTATATTTGTAATTTTTAAAAATAGTGGAGTCAGGAACGAATGAGACCTTTGTACCTTTTCGGCGTGTAGTGTCCTCTAAAATCTCCTCTTGAGTCAATACCCCAGATTCAAATTCAGCTGAGGCAGACTTTCCATCTCGATTAGATTCGACACGAAAATAAGTGGACAAAGCATTGACGGCTTTAGTCCCTACTCCGTTGAGCCCAACAGATTTCTTAAATGCTCTAGAATCGTACTTCCCTCCAGTATTCATTTTAGAAACCACATCGACTACTTTACCTAAGGGTATACCACGACCATAATCCCGTACAATGACTTTATTTCCTTGAATAGAAATCTCGATAGACTTTCCCGCCCCCATGACGAATTCGTCTATAGAGTTGTCTAAGACCTCTTTAAGTAGAATGTATATTCCATCATCAGCAGAGGAACCATCACCTAGTTTACCAATATACATACCCGGACGCATACGGATATGCTCCTTCCAATCGAGGGATCTAATGTTATCTTCTGTATAGCTGGTATTTTGGGCCATAAAAATTGGTCAGATGAAGTGCTAATATAGCACAACGATTTAAAAAATGAAACCTTTAAAACACAAAATAATTAACAAAAAAAAAGAAGTATTGTTGAGAACATTTTATGTTCAAAAAGAAAGAAATTTTCTTAAACATTAAACAAGAAATGAACCACATCTCCATCCTTGACGACATAGTTTTTTCCTTCTACACGCATTTTCCCAGCCTCCTTAACCTTTAATTCACTACCAAAATCAACATAGTCATAGTAAGCAATAACTTCGGCACGAATAAATCCTTTTTCAAAATCAGTATGAATAACTCCAGCAGCTTGCGGCGCAGAGGCACCAATAGGAATGGTCCAAGCGCGAACCTCTTTGACCCCAGCAGTAAAATAGGTTTGAAGATTCAAAAGTTTATAGGCCGATCGAATAAGCTTAGCTGAACCTGGCTCTTCTAAACCAATATCTTGTAAAAAGAGTTGACGTTCTTCAAAATCGTCAAGCTCATTAATATCTGCTTCGGTACCAACAGCCAAGACTAGAACTTCTGCTTGTTCTGATGATGTAGCTGATTTAACTTGATCGACATAAGCATTGCCATTGACCGCGGCATTTTCGTCTACATTACATACGTACAGCACAGGCTTTGCTGTAATAAATTGCAATGGTTTAACATAAAGCTCAAAATCGTCATTAGATACTTCTAGACTGCGCACAGATTTTCCTGCTTCTATATGCGCTTTTATTTGCTCTAAAACAGCTGCTTCTTTTTGTGCTTCCTTATTTCCTGTCTTTGCTGTACGCTTTACTTTTTCTAGTTTTTTTTCAACGGTTTCTAAATCTTTAAGTTGTAGTTCCATATCTATTGTGTCCTTATCCCTAATCGGATCGACACTACCATCGACGTGAACAATATTATCATTATCAAAACAACGCAATACATGTAAAATTGCATCAGTTTCACGAATATTAGCTAGAAATTGATTACCAAGTCCCTCTCCTTTACTCGCTCCTTTAACTAATCCGGCAATATCTACGATCTCAACAGTTGCAGGAATGACTTTTTCTGGATTTACTAAAGACTCTAGTTTTGAAAGTCGAGGATCAGGAACATTAACTACGCCTACATTTGGCTCTATGGTGCAAAACGGAAAATTAGCACTTTGCGCTTTGGCATTAGACAAACAATTAAATAGAGTTGATTTACCTACGTTGGGCAATCCCACAATTCCAGCTTTCATAGTTTTTTAGATTAGGCTGCAAAAGTAAACAAATGAACGATAAAATGTAAACCCTATTTCTGAATGTTTAAAAAAATATTATTGCTGCAAATAGACCTACTACAAATGATCTAATGGGTTTATTTTTATTCTATTTGAACTATTTGCAACATGATTATAAAGCTCGGTTGTTGTTATGTTTTTATGCCCCAACGCAGCTTGTAAATATTGAAGACTGACTCCATTTTCTAGTTGATGAGTCGCGTATGAGTGGCGCAGCATATGCGGGGTAACCCTTTTTTGTATTTTAGCTTTTTGTGCATATTTTTTCACAAACACTTGTATGCTTTTGGGGGAGTAATGTTGAGCTTTTTGGCCTTCAAAAACAACTGTTTTAGGTTGATGTAATCTATAATACTGATCCAAACTCAATAAAAGCGATTTTGGCAAAGCCACTGTTCGGTCCTTTTTGCCTTTCGTATTGCGTATTAAAATGCGCATGTTTCCTGAGTCTATATCTGAAATTTTGAGTGTAATAACTTCTGAAACTCTTAGCCCGCAGCCGTAAAGTAACTTCATAATACACATGTGCTTTAGATTTTTGCAAACATTTATCAAAGCTTTCACTTCTGCAACACTTAGGTGTCTTGGAAGACGTTTTAGTGTTCGCCTTTGATACAAGAAAGTCATGTCTAATTTTCTATTGAAATAAAACCCATAGTACTTATTTATAGCTGAAATAATTTGTCTTTGATAAGTTGGGCTTATTCCGTCTTTGTCGTGCAGTTTAGAAATAAAATTTTGGATTTGTCGAATGCTTAGGTGCTTCAAATCATGGCTATTAAAGGCCACAAAAAACTTGGATAAAGCATTTTTGTAGGTTTTTATACTGGAAGGCGCATAGCGTTGCTCACGCAACTTTATGACAAAATCTTCCAAAGTGTTGTGTGGATTTGGGAACATCACATTTACTTAGGGATAATTGATATCAGATCAAATTTATATTTATTTTATCGATTTTCAAAACTTTTGATCATCTCATCTAGAACTGACATACGAAAGCTTCAATGATTGGCAGTTTTCTAAATATAATTACAATAATCGAGTTATTGCACAACATAAAATGTACTAATCGGAGGATGTTGTTGATATAGAAATTGTACTAATCGCCGAGCTTATTGGGGTATCAAGACATGTGATAAATTTGGCTTTAAAACAACCCTAAGTGTAGAGTATTTGATATATCATGAGCGCCTATTTTATGATACTATTTCGTAAAGAAATAGAAAAAAAGATTATCAAATAAACAGGATCAAAAAAAGTATCTGCTTAATCCTCGGGATGCATAAAGCGTTGTTTTCCAAGAAGAACTTCTTCTGTCTCAACGTTATTTTCATCTGGTACACAACAATCTACTGGGCATACGGCAGCACATTGTGGCTCTTCGTGAAAACCTTTACACTCTGTGCATTTATCAGGAACTATAAAATAATATTCATCACTAACGGGGATTTGTGCTTCATCCGCATCAACTTGTTTACCATTAGGTAAAATAATTTGCCCTTGTAAACTAGTGCCGTCATTGTAGCGCCAATCGTCTGCACCTTCGTATATGGCCGTGTTTGGGCACTCAGGCTCACAAGCTCCGCAATTGATACATTCATCAGTGATTATAATCGCCATAGTCGTTTTTCGATTATTTATTAACTAAATTTGCAACAAAATTAACGCCAAAATTACGGTTTAACAAATTATGAATCATAAAAAAAATATAATAAAAACCTTAGGGCATTTGGGGGTATTTTTAGGACAATTCACATCTGTTGAACCAAAAAAGTCAAAAGAAGCTCTACACAATGATTTGTTTTTCGATGGATTCAAACAGCAGTTAAAATTAGCTCAAGAACACAATGGCTGGTTTACTAAAGCAAACCTGATTTTTGCAATTCAACAATGGTATAATCTTCTACAGAACAAAATACTTGAGCAATGGCTTAGCGCCTACAAATTACCAGTGCAACATCCCAAGAAAGTAGCCATTATCATGGCGGGTAATATCCCCTTAGTAGGTTTTCACGATTTTATCTCTGCTTTGGTATCAGGACACAACATAGTAATAAAACAGTCATCAAACGATAGGCATTTATTGCCTTACTTGGTATCTTATGTACAGCATCTAGCACCAAATATTAAAGGGAAAATAAAATTCACTAACAATAAATTAGAACATTTTGATGCAGTCATTGCTACAGGTAGTAATAATACCGCACGTTATTTTGAAGCATATTTTAAAGACTACCCTGCTATCGTACGAAAAAATAGAAATTCAGTAGCAATTCTCACAGGAGAAGAGTCAAAAGAACAGCTAACTGGACTTGCTGAAGACATTTTCAGATACTATGGGTTGGGTTGTCGAAGTGTATCCAAATTATTTGTCCCGAAAGATTATGATTTTGATGGATTTTTTAATGCAATTTACGAATGGCATCCTATCATGAACAGTGCTAAATATGCCAATAACTACGATTACAATAAAGCTGTTTATTTGATGAGTGAATTTAATTTACTCGAAAATGGTTTTTTAATGTTGAAAGAAGATCCACACTACGGCTCTCCTATTGCTACTTTATTTTATGAGTTTTATGATAATTTGGTAACATTAAAAGAAAGACTAAAAAACGACAACAAATACATACAATGCATTGTTTCAGATGGATTATTGCCTAAAGAAATTCCATTT
>Ga0213868_10000263_pt1 | contig 49390 bp, 40 predicted proteins | sample PICome_9_FD_160087 | JGI IMG/M metagenome (GOLD analysis project Ga0213868, IMG submission 160087) | Coastal seawater microbial communities near Pivers Island, North Carolina, United States - PICO127 | ecosystem: Environmental > Aquatic > Marine > Coastal | place: USA: North Carolina...
ATCTAATTTAAATCTAATAATAAAAAATTAATTTTCTAGTACATAACAATTATTTCATTAATTTTTTACACAATACTATCCTATAAGTTAAATTCTAATCCTACTAAAAGTTCTGAGTCTGTCTTTTTAATATCAATATAAGGAGTAGTATGATGTCTTATCTGTGTGGTTACATAAACAGCTATTTTATCAAATTCATAATACCAACGCGGTTCAATAAAAAGACGGGTGTCTTTACTATTATCTAAATTAACTTGGTAGTAAATACTGGTATTAATAAACGATTTTTTTGATAGCTTTAGCTTAAAAAATGAACTTAAATTAAGCCTGTAGTTTTGAATGTTTACTTCATCATTGGTGTCTTTTAAATACAACTCGTCTTCATAAAAAACTCCTAAAGAAACATCAAAATAACTTTGATCTTTTTTATAGATATTATGGCGATATCCACCCCCAATTAAATTGCGAAGATTAAGGTTCATTGCTTTTGATTTTTGACTTTGAACAAAAGTAAATACAGAATGATCTCCCAAGCTGTAATTGTATCTAAATTGCGCCGTGTAATCAGACGCTAATACTTCGTTGTTCTCTGAAATATATTCATAATTAAATAAAAGCCTAAGCAGATGTTTATCATACTTTTTACCAATTTGATTGGTAATATTAAATTGATATAACTCTAAATTTCCAAATTTAAAATCTCCATTTATACCAAAACCTACACTTAATGTGGAATCCACCGATTTCATTAAATTTTCGGTATTAACTATCGTTTGACTTTCTACGTTAAATGTTAACAAAACAATACTCGCAAGACTTAGTTGTTTTGTACACTTATTCAATATCTTTTTATAATTTCCTATCATTTAATTTTAGTTTTTTTTATTTCCAAACTACCTTTTAATTACTTCATTAACTTTCATCGCAGTGCAGAAGACCCTGAGGGCATCATATACTGGCCTTCGGCCAAACCTGCTAACTTACATTTACTGCCGTTTTGATCAAACACTTCTATGGTGGACCAGCCGTAAATCTTTTTACGGTCTACTTTTTTGAGTTCCGCCATTACCCCTAGCCCATTTATTGAAAACTCTGCTTTTCTTGCCATTTGAATTATTTATTAAATTGTATTATAACTGTTTATTTTAATTTTCTTGAACGAAATGAGGGTAATTATTTAAATCAACGATTTTAAATGTTCATAAATCATGACCATTGCCAGAGTGTCTAGTTCGCAATAACGCTTGAGTCCTTCTGCTATAAGCTCTCGCTCCCAAGCTTCCATATTAGAGTATTGTATCTTACCGTAAGCAGTTAAAGCGGCACCTCCGTCTTCAATGTTTTTTATTCCTGATAACCTAGTTTCTATTTCTTCTTGGCTTAGGTCATCAAAAACCGGTTTTAAGGTTTTGTAAGGGTCTTCAATTTCACCATTCTTTTCAGTTAACCAAATATGATCTGAAGGAATATTTTTACTGGTAACTTGAATTTCACTAATTGGACGGCTGTATTTATTTTGTACAAAAGTACCGGTTCTTAAAATGGCGGGTAGTACTTTTTTAATCGAATTAGAACCATACGTATACGGATTGTAATAAAACTTTTTAATAACCTTACACAAATCTACCATATTACGTTCTGGGATGATCCAAGGATCGGGATGCTTATCTTTTGGCTGACTAATAGTTTCTATAAAAGCAATTAATTTTTCTTTAAGCAGATGATCACTAGCCTTGAGTTGATCTCTTATAGCATTAAGTATCGTATTTTCATGAGTGGAATAACAAAAAATAGTTCCTTCATCATGACGCAAAGCTTCCATAAGCTCTTCCATAAAAATAAAATTAGGAAATTGTCCTGGAACGGTATTTATATATTCGGAAGCATGCTCAATACGACCATCTTCGTGATAGATGTGGTGAGAAAACTGAAAAGCAATCTGCTCGTAAGGTCTTCGCCCTTTATGAAAAGGTAATGGAACCGTAGAGGTTTCAAAGTCGATAAAATGCATGGGGAATTTCCAAGTACGCATCGCTTCTCTTAATCCTTCTAAATCAATAAAATCTGTGAAATCATCATCTCGTTCTTTTTCTATTTGTAGCCATTGGCGCTCCGTACGATCTAATTCTCCCGCCTTTTCCTTATACTTAATGTCACTGGGGCTTAATTGTGATTTAAATAACAGACCTTGCTCCATTAACTTTGGATCTTTTAAATCCCAAACATTAAAAATAGTGGGTTTTTTAAAATCCTCGTCAGTCCAGTGGTATTGGGTTTTAAAACAATGCCGGAACCCTGATTTTTTTTGTTTACCTTCTGGAGTACTATCCTTTTTAAACTCACATTGCTTACAAGCTGAGAATTTTGCCGGCCAGTTAGGGTAATAGTTATTGATTCTAATATCGCTTAACAAATCGATAGCTTCATGAAAATTTAAATTATCATAATAGGTATGTTCTCCACTATGGATTTTTGACACTATATCAGAAAGATTTTCAGTGTATAATAAATTAATCCCTAGCTTCTTAATGTCCTTTTCTTTTACCTCAATACCCGTTCTTTTTCCGTTTTTTTCTATACGAAATAATTGGTTTAACCCTTCGTAATCGGTCGCCTTTGTTTTATCAACCAAACATAAATAAGGAGTTATCTTACAATTTGGTAAACATTTTTGAGCCACATAGGTTTGAAATGCTAAATCAAAAAGATAGGGTTTCCATTCACTAACTATTTTTCTTTTCTTTTTGGTTAAAAAATTATCTTCTTTTCTGGGATCTATCGATTTTGCTTTTACCTCTATAAGTTTAATTTGATTTCCCTTCTTTACCAAAAGATCGGTTCTTATAAATAAATGATCGATATAAAAGGCAGCTTCAAAAATAACTACATTTTCTCGTTGTAATAAGGCAGTAGTTTGATCTGCTAAGTCCTGGTAATCGTAATCTTCTCTATATTCTGGATCATCTATTAAGATGCCTTCAGGATATTGTAAGCGAGCATACTCCTCTATTTGAAATCCTCCACTAGCAAGGGCTTGTAAAAAAGTGTCGTATTTTTTTACATTGTGATAGAGCTCGCTATTGTTTGAAAAAAAAAGCTTGTTTGGACACTCAAGTCCTTGTTTAAATCTCGATTTAGAGAGTGCTATATTCATAATAAGTGTTTTAAAATAGCTTCCCAATTGGGATAGGTGTCAGATCCAAAATGTAACCACTCACCCTCAAAACCTTTTGCCCCATTATTGGGCCGATCGTCAATAAGTATGTCGCCTTTAACCAAGTCTTTTCGATGGGTTAATATTAATTTTCTATTTATTTTATCTCCAAATTGTTCCTCCAACCAAATACGCTTGTCTGTCCAAGCGGAAGTATTATTCCAAGGAGCAGTACTTAAAAAATAGACTTCATACTTTTTAGAATCTAGTAATTTATTCACAGCGCTAATCGCCTCTTTTATGGGCTTTAGGTTTTTAAAAAGACCGGGGATGGTATCGGGGTCTTTATCGTAAGGAGGTTGATGCCTAAGCGGATGGGCGTTCATTGCATTTACAAAGTCTGCAACAACACCATCGAGGTCTATGTATAAAAGTTTTTTAATCAAACAGTTTGTTTTTAGTTATTTAGTTCTATGAGTTTAAAAGTCTTCTTACGTTAGCTATTAGGTTGGCTCTATATACTCTTGAAGTTGCACCGCCAGAAAGTTGATTCCCAACTATAAATTTCATACCGTTCCTTTTGCAAACACCATTATCATCTATAAACTCATTATAGTACTGAAAATCGTCTTTGTCTGTAATAACAGGTTGGGGTTTCACCCGATCTTTTCTTTCAAAAAAATCTCTTTTAATTAAAATTTTAAATAAGGTAGCATTGAAAATGAAAATATAATCAGGTTTAATCAGTTTTGCAATCTCATCAAAATGAATGCACAACTTCTCATAAGTTCCCTTAATTTTAATCTCTTTCTTAATATCTTCGGAAACTGTATTTCTTTTCTGATAAAAGTCATAATGGAAGACATCTTTTTTAAAATTTTTACAAACAGATTTAAAAAAAAATTCTAATGTTTTAAAATATTCTATTTGATCTTCATCATCGTATTTTAGTTTGTTTTGAAACTCGATTAATTTATTTTTAATTTGTCTGTTGCTATTAAATTTGTTAAATCTTTCTTCACCTTTATCATCAACTTTAACATCAAAATCTTTTATTTCAAAAATTTTATTAATTTCGGTTCTAGCTTCATCTGTTAAAGACGGATTGATACCCATTGTAATATAATTTTTATCCTCCAATACAATATTTTCATTATAATACATTAAGGGGTACCACCTTTCACTTTTTGTATTTAAATACTCATATTCCTTATCTAAATAAGTATTGAAATCAGAAATAGAGTTGATTTTTGTTTTTACAGTCATGTTATAATTAGATTTTATTCGTTAGTTACACCAAATTTCATGAAAGTTAAACTAATTAGAGTGTTCGGCTAGATTTCAATGAAAAATAGTGTGACTAACCCTCGAATTCTCCACTTTTTATTCCCAAGAATTTTCTTTATCATTTAATTTTCCATAATGCTAATTTTTCTGCTTCAAAAACACCATCTATGCCCTTAATTTGGTAGTTCATAGTTTTATCTTATTACTTTTAGTAAATTGAATTATAAATTTTCAACGCTAATTGAAAAAAATAATAGTATTTAAGCTTTTTCTTTATCAAAGTTAGATGACTGTGGAGTGGTGTGTATTTTTACACCAAACTTTTCTTCAATTGCTGCTTTTAATTGACCATTTGCAGGAGTTGTATGAACATTTGATAACTCCAAAATAATTGAATCACCAACTTTCATTTTATACCTTGACTCTGCTCCTTTTGATTTTAATGTATACTTTACTTTCATAATTTAAAATTTGATACTGTTTAACCTACTCCTTTTTTTTGTTGTTTTTCAGCTTATTTCAACAATGATCTTGTTATTAATCTGTTTTAGCTACAAGGCATTCAAAGTTTCCTGGTCATCCTGTTCTTGCAAGCAAGATTTAAAATTACTCAATTCATCTTCAGAGGCTTGGTCTTTTAATGCAATGGCTTTTGCAGCAGCTGTCTTATAGATAGGGGTATCAAAAAATGGAGAATTCCAATTTTCGTCATAACAGATAGTAGTATAATCTTCAAAAGTAGTCGCTATTGATAGTGCTTTTTCACCTGCTTTTGTCACTAGCTCTTCATTTTCATAATATTCCTCCGTCAAATGCCCTCCAACCAAATTAACCAATTCATATACACTATCCATTGCTTCGATGGCATAATAATAGTTTTCGTTGGCAAATTGTTCGCATTCCACTCTGTCTTCGAAAGGTGCAAACTGCATCTGAACACAAGAACCTAACACACAATAATCCGTAGCAGTTTCTGCGCGTTCTGCAAGTTTGGTGACCAGTTCTCCCCAAAGAACTGCATACTCGATATTGGTTTTGGTAATACCCTCTTCTTTGTAATAAGCACGATAACACAAATTGCCAAAGTGCATATTTACCATACTTGCAATTTCATAGAGTGGTAAGTTAATTGCTTGCCCTTCAATAGTATTGTTTGTTACCATTTCAACTAATAGAGGCTCGTAATCTAAAGCATCTAATTGTTCTTTGTTTAAAGCAGTTTCAAGGGCTATTTGGAATTTGTAACCAGATGTAGCTGCTGTAAGTGCTGTAATGTTTTCTTGTTTCATATTTATATTGATGTTATAATTGTTTCCGAATAAGTTGTTCTATTTTTTTTGCATTTGAAATCGAAAAGTCTTTTGCTATAATTTCTACTGCCCCGCGGCCTGAAATTATGATATCTGCATCAATTAATTTTCGATCGATACGGACAGAGGAAATATTTTGATATGCAAGATGTACCCGGTCAGTACCAATTAAGTATTTATTTCTTTTAATGTAGGTAACACCATTCTGATCAATTAAAATTTTGTCGGGGGTAAGAATATCACCCCCTAACAAAATATTAGACTTAAATTCATATGAAAACTTAGTTGTTGATCTTGAATTTAAATTTGTAGAACCCACTTTAGTTCCGCAAGAGGGACAAAATCGATCTCCTGAATTCAGGGCATTTCCACAGTTTGAACAATAATTCATTTAGTCCTAATATTTATATAGTTCTAAAATGATTATACTTTACTACGTTGCATTAGTCTAAGTTTATCTGCACCAGGAAACATAGTGCTACACCAAGAATTTAAAACTTCATCTACAGAGCCACTACTCCCTAGCTTTCTCCAAGTTTCATGATCAACCATAGTTTCAAATGTTTCTTGTTTTGTTGTGTTTCCTCTAATTACATCAACTCTTACTTTTATTTTAAACATAATTTTTAATTTTATTTACACCTACTCCTTTTTTGTGTTGTTTTTCGGCTTGTTCCAACGGTTTTTTATTTATGAATTTTGGTTTAAAAAGGAATGTATTTTAGAAAACCAACTACCAGAAAAAATTTCATCTAATTTACTGTCACTAACACCTTCAGGATAATTACCATCATCTAAACCTTCAATTGTATCGTGCCATAATACTCGCCACTCACCATAATCATCATCAATAGTATTTGAAAAAACCATAAGCATCGAACTGGAATACGTTTCATTATTATCATTAGATAATAGTGCTTCCCAAGATCCAAACCACTTTTTTGTGGAATCATCAATTTTAGGATAAATTGGTATAATTTTATTATACAATAAATCTATTTTAACCTTTGAATATTCATCTGAACAATCTGAGCTATTTTGATACTTTAGTGTTAAATATCTTGCCCAGTCAGGATTATATTCATTTAACTTTAAGTTTTGAGGTAAAGCTAGAAAGTCATTGTTGTTGTTTTCTAATTCCATAATTGAATTTATGTAATTGAATAAATTACCTTTTATGAACAAATTCCAAAAGCCATCCATTAGTCTCTTTTGATTCGCCAACATTACTTGGCCCAGATGGTAATGAACTATACCCTCCAATTTTTCGTCCAGTCTTTTCAATTTGTTCTTTCAAATAAATTGCATTAGGACTACTTGAATTTTGAATCCAAGTGAAGGATTCTCCCTTTTTAATTTGACCATTCCATTGATCTCTCATTGCTGTTGCTCTAAATGTCCAACTCATATTAATTAATTTTTAATTACACCTACTCCTTTTTTTTGTTGTTTTTCAGTTTGTTCCAACGATTAATTTATTTTATTTGCTCAATAATGTATGCTAATAATTCAGCATACCGATCTTTCAATTCAATGTAAATACCATACTCTATAACTAAATCTTTCTTCTTGGAAATCGAAATGTTTTCGCTTTCTTCCAAATTAAATTGAGATTTTATTGCTTCGTACATCGCTTTGGTTTTTCCGGTATTGCGCTTTACCCAAATTTTCATTCCCAATGCTTTACGCGAGGGATTAGAGCAATATATCAGTTGTTGGTTTCCTCGACCCAAACGGGTTTCATCATTAAACGAGGTCCCAGTTTTTGCAAACGATATGCGGTATTTGTTTTTATCAGCTTCTACCAAATGATTTAAGGGTTGCCATAGTGCTGCGTAGTTTTGAATGGCCTGATCTATGTATCCCTCCTCTTTCAATTGAGTTAATTTGGTCTCCACACCATCAAAAATTGTTTTGTTACCTACTTTTTGAACGGCTTGTTTGGTTTCGATATCATCATCAACACTAGTTATAGAAGCAAAAGTCATGGCTTGATCCAGTTCTTCCTCTAGGGTATCTTTGTATTTATCTCTAAGGATATTTAATAATTCTAGTAGTGCAAAGGATCGTGACTTTAGATAAGGGTCTTTTTGACAAGCGCCCCAAATGACTTGTTCCCATTCTTCATCAATAAGCTCAGACTCTCCGTATTTTTTTATTTTTTCTTTAATCTCATCCCACTCAACGCCAAATTTATTGGCAAAGCCCTTGTCCCATTGAAGGAAGTTGGATTTTTGTGATAACAATCTGAATATTTTTGGATACGATATCTGAATTCCTAGAATAGCAAACAACATAAAATCGTCATCTTGCTGTGCTTCCTCATCAGATTCTACCTCTTTTAAATGATTGATTAGGCTAAAAGAATTTAAATAGCGCTTTAGGCTTCTGGGATTAAAACCAATGGTATGTCTAACTGCACTTGTATATAACTTTTTATCATCTTCGGAAATTTCGACACCAATCGTCTTTAATTTTTCAACTAAGAAGTTTTCAATGTCATAGGTTCCAGTTGGCATAGAAAAAGGAACCTGAATAATTTTATCAAAAAAAGATCGAAACTCTCGTTCATTCTCTTCGGTTTTAGGTCCAAATTTTGATTCTAATCCCTTAACAACAACATCATAATCGATAGCTAAAATGAAAACGCATTTTGGTATATCAAAGATATTTTTTAATGCTTCTAAAACTTCTACGGCATCTCCAGGAGGTATTCGATCTAGATCGTCAACGAAAAACACAACTTTTTGTATCGGATTATTTGAGTCGCTAATTAGATCATTAATAATATCTGTAATTAGTGCCTTTATTTCAGCAATCTCAGCAACTGCTTTATCTTGACCGGAAATTCCTTCCGCTGCACCTTTTAAATCAATTCCGGTTTGATTGGCAACTATTTGGTTGGCCAAGCCTCCAAGAAATTTAGCAGCAGACTTAAATTTTGCTTGAGTTTCATCTTTTAAAGTCCAAACGCCACGATCAATACAAGATTGCTTCAATTTATCTAGCATGGCTCTTAGCACTCCAGGTGTAGTCTCATTGGCATCACGAAACATACTGTATTCCCAAGTATTAACCCAAGAGCAAGCAATATCTTTGTTATTAAAATCTTCTAATAACAAAGACATTAAAGAGGTCTTTCCCGTTCCCCATTCTCCTTGTAATCCTACAGTAATGGGAGTGTCACTGCGCGTAATAAAGTTTGATAATGCTAAACTATATTTTTCAACTTTAAGTAAATCTTCTGATTTCAGTGAAATTGGTTTGTCAGTAATAGAACTCATCGATAATATCTTATACTTTTAGTTTAATATAACTAATATATAAAATTATTATTTTAAATTTAGCTCTTATTTAGCTCATATTAATATTTTTGATTTTGATTGATATCTTAAAAAAAGAAATAGAAAAAAAGATTGGGAAAAAAATAAATTCACGAGGAGATTGTAAATTGGTTTCAAATATAATTTTTGAAACTCTTGAAATCGAAATTAGTTATAATACCGTTAGAAGATTATACGGACTTATAAATCCTACAAAACCAAACAAAAAAACACTAAATACACTAGCAAAGTTTGTAGGCTATAAAAATTATGTTCATTTTATACAAAGTCATAGTTTTAAACAAAAAATCGATTTAACAGAAATTATTTACAAAACGGTTTCAGAAAACGATTCGGAGAAAATTATTAAACTTGTTAATAAAACAAAGAATAGTACAGAAGATTTTTTAAGTATGATAATAATTCTGATACGTGAATTATGGCATAACGAAAATTATGGCCTAATTAACAGAATATTCGAATTAAAAGCACTAAAATTTACCTCGTTTTCATATTATGAGGTTCTTAAACTTGGAAATTCTATTGGATTATTGATTCGAAAAAAATCAAAAATAGAGCCGATTTTTTTAAATAATATCAACTTTTTGGAATGTGTATTTCTAATTTTTGTGGACTACTCAAGCTTGAACAAATATTATGGGGATTCGTTAGAAATCATAAAGAAAAATAATATCAGTGAAGATATAACGCTGTTTTCAGCGGCTGTGCTTGAATTCAAAAATTTTATTAATAATAAAGTTTCCATTCCAATCAATGTTAACGTAACTTACAAAAAACAACTTCACCCTATTTTAAGTAGTCGATTATTGAGCTTGGAACTACTAAGTGCAGACCCAAAAAAAAGATTAGGAATATTAAATACCCATCATAAATCTCTTAAAATAAAAGGTAATATAATCAGCCATTATTATGAGTTATTTACAACTTCTATTCTCCTAAAAAACATCGAGATAATGTCCTTTTTAATAAGTCAAATTACTTTAAAAGTTGAATTTTATTATCAAAAAACGCACTTAAATTCGTTTTATTTAATGTGCCTATTTTATTACAAGTTATCCAATGATAAAAAAAATGAAACTAAATTTTTAAAATCTTTTAAACTAAGTGAATCTCGAGATAGTTATAAAGAATTTTTGACTTTAATTTTGCATGTATACTTGTATAATAACACAAATGTAAAAACTAAAAAAAGAAATATTAAAGCTCAATACAAAATACTAAGTAAAAAACTAAATTACCCTTATTTCTCAGATGGTTTTTTACTTAACTATTTTAACTAAATCCTCCCCAAAATAGTTCGATTTTACTCTTCTTGGCTCCACGGCATTATTGCCTAAAATAAAATTTATTTTAGGCAATAATTTTTAATATTCTAAAATTTGAAATTTTCACAAAATAATAATCCTTTATAATATCAAACATTTGATTAGAAAATAAGTATTTTACAATTACACAAAATATTCTTACAATTTGACTATATATTTTACTAATTTTATTGAATACTATTTCTGCTTTGAGACTATTTTTTTTACTTTCAATTATACATTTTTTCTCTTGTGCCAATGAAAATACAGAGCTGTCTATTGATGCTTATAGAGAAACACGGACTATTTCCTATAATAATATTAATGTTGATGTTGTAATAGACAAACCTGCCTTAAACCAAGTTGATGTCTTATTAGTATTTCACGGTACAGTATTGTATGAATCAAACTTAATGACTGCTGCCAATACAACTCTTGATAAATTCAAGAGTGTTTTAGATCGAAATGACATGATGATTGTAAGTGTAGCATATCCCCAAGAAAATATATTATTAGGCGATGGTATTATTCAATGTGAAGCTGCCTTATTATGGTTGAAAAACAAAGCAAGTCAAGAATTAGGAATAACTGTAAATAAGATATTATTAGCGGGGCACTCCCAAGGTGGCTATATGGTAACAAGACTTAATACAATGCACCAAACAAATGGCGTAATTGCTAATGCTCCAGGACCATTAAATCTTGTTTATAGGTGTCAACTAGAGGAAAATGGTCAGGTTCAATCAGGGGTTGTATGTTCTAATCTTAAGGATTTATACGGAACTACCGCTGACAACCCAAACGCATATTTTCAAAGGTCATTACTCAATTTCACAAATGATTTCAAGTCCGATATTTTGTTTGTTCAAGGTTTAGATGATTCTTCTATACAAATGAACTTGTGGCCAACTTTTAAACAAGAGGTAATAAGTTGCTCAACTTGTCAAAACAGACAATTTGTTGAAATCCCAGGTGGTGGACACGTCTCTCTTTTTGAAAGTTTGACCGCAAAGACGGAATTCAATAATTTTATAAATAGTCACTAATTATAAAATATCTGGTTTGAAAAATATTATCGTTGGTTTTGCAATGCTACAGAACTAAATTCAAAGTTAATCCTGAACAGCAGACCAATAGAAATTGGAATTACTATGATAAAGTGATTAAATCCTCCCCAAAATAGTTCGACTTCACGCCTCTTGGCTCCACGGCATTATTCCATAAAATAAAATTTATTTTAGGGAATATATTTTTATTATATCTATTTTTTAATTGTTATTTTTAGAGTTCAATATTTTAACCTTTTTGACGCCTATGAGATCCTGCTATTTACTGTTAATCATTGGTTTAATTTCCATTAAACTACAAAGCCAAAATAGAATTGAATTTTTCAAAACAATACCTGTTATCGACACTGATACGCCAAATTGGGCCGAATTAATGTATTCTGACAATCCAAATGTTGGTGAGGTCGAAGATTTGTACAACGCATACTACAAGACTAATAAATTTGTAAAAACAATTCACACCCAAAATCATAAGCACTGGATAAAGATAGTTGAACCCATGTTAGATGATAATGGTTTTATTAAGCAACTGAATCAGTTAGAAGAAGAAAAAAAATTTGAGTCGCTTAAAAAAAAACGTGAACCACAAATTGGATTCAGAGTTCCGGGATCTGACGCTGGTTGGGTTGCCATGGGACCATTCGAGACTTTTGGAACCAATCCAGCTATACCTATTTCGTGGCATAAAAATGTTTATGCTATTGACCAGTCATTATCAGATCCTAATGTTCTTATTTGCGGAACTGAAGCAGGTGGGATTTATAAATCTACAGATAAGGCCAATAATTGGACACTGATTTCATTAGGGGAAGTTTTCGCTGGAGGAAATGCAGCAGTTAAAATTCATCCTACCAATTCAAATAATTATTTAGTTTCATCTAATAACAGAATTTACCAATCTATTGATGGTGGAGTAACATGGTTAGAACGCCATTTCACAAATGGAACTGGCCATGAATTTGCATATTCTCCATCAAATAACAACATAATATTTCATGCCTCATCAGCAGGTTTATTTAAAACTATTAATGGGGGTTCAAATTGGACACAAATTTACTACAATAGTTGTTGGGACATTGATTTTCATCCCAACAATCCCAATATTGTTTATTTACTAAAGTCTAACCCTAGTGCAAAGCGCAGTGAACTTTTTAGAAGTGATAATAATGGTAATACATGGACTCTAAAAGACAATGGATGGTATGTGCCTTTTGATTTTATTAATTCAAATGACCAAGGTGGTAAAATTGCTGTGACAGCTGCATCTCCAGATCTAGTTTATGTATGTCTTATTGGAGAATCAAAAACTAATGATAATGGCTGGATAGGTGTCTACAAAAGCAATAACAAAGGGGATAATTGGAGCAATCCAAGTGGACAAAATGGCGGTCCTTATGGACAAATAAATGGGGATGATGTTTGGAATGTAGCAGCCTACAGTGATGGCTATCACCAAGGCTTCTACAACTTTGACATGGAAGCAAGCAATGTTGATGCCAATAAAATATGGATCGCTTCTATCAGATTAACAGAATCTAGCGATGGTGGACAAACGTTCCAATCCATTGGCGCGGCAAACTCAACGCGTTTGAATTATATACATGCGGATGTTCAAGACATTGAGGTGAATGGAGATGATATTTGGATTGCAACAGATGGTGGAATTGACTATTCATATGATGAATTAATGACACACCAAGCGTTAAATCGTGGAATTCAAGCTGCTGACTTTTGGGGTTTTAACACAGGATGGAATGAAGATACGTTTACAGGTGGTAAATATCACGATGGAACTAGCGGATGGTTCGAAAATTATGGCTTAGGAAAAACTTACAATATTGGAGGGGTTGAAGAAGCTTCAGGCTATGTCCATCCTGTAGAGAGTAGAAAATTAATGTTTCGAACGCACTACGCTAGCGATAACACATCTGTAAAAACAATCCCTGAAATTTTTGGGAATGAGGTAATCAATCATCCCTCTTTTCCCATTCGGCCAAACGAATCTTATTTACCCGCTGAACGAAGCGGTGTCTATTTTGATCCAAGATATGCAGATCATATATATGTTGGTCTTGGAAATTCGGTTTATAAATCCACTAATGGAGGCACTAACTTTGATGTAATTTACTCTTTCCCAAGTGGTTTGGTTTTTGAAATGGAAATATCAAGAAGCAATCCAAATGTTATCTACGCAGTATTAAATCCATCAGGTGGGTACTGGGATCCATGTGAAATTTGGAAATCTACAGATGCAGGAATCTCATGGAATAAAACAATTACTGACCCTGGTGGAAATCGCAGGCGTTTTAGAATTTCTATTCATCCTGAAGATGAAAATAAACTGTGGGTAGCTACTCCAAGAGGCCAAGAAGGCTCAAAAGTTTACTACACTGAAAATGGAGGTATTACATGGCAAAATAAAACGACTTCAACTCTTAACGGTGAAGATGTTGCTGATATTCTATACCAAGGCGGTACAAATAATGTGGTTTATTTAGCCACGCGTTATGGGGTATTTTATTGGGATGAAAGCTCAGCGGATTGGATAAATTATTCCGCAGACTTACCATTGGTAACAAAATCATTACAAATTAATCCCTTTTATCGCGATTCAGAATTGCGCTTAGGCACCAACGGACGTGGTGTTTGGGGAAGAAAAATGCAAAAGACAGACTTTTTACCAATTGCACAACCAATCACCTACTCTGATCTTGTAAAATGTCCTATGGATCCAGTACAATTTGATTGTTATTCTATATTAAATCATCAAGGGGCTTCCTGGGAATGGACAATAACACCCCAACCGCAATCAATTTCTTCTAATACGGCTAGAAATCCAATTGTAGTTTTTGGAAATGAAGGCAGTTATGATGTCAGTCTTAGAGTTACGGATGGCTTTGGAAATTCAGATATAAAAACAATAACAAATATGATATCGGTTGTAGATGACTGCCATGCTTGTGAATCTTTTGGAAACATGTCATGGAATACAGCCATTACTCTTGTTAATTTCAATGGCATATTTAATAGTACTGGAAAAACAAGCCCCTACTCTGACTTTACAGAAACTTTTTCGTCTTCAGTTCAAATTGGGAATAATTATAATCTGAGTGTAAATCTAGACACTGATGGAAATTATAGTGTTTACTCCAATACTTGGATTGATTGGAATCAAGATGATGATTTTGATGATGAGGGCGAAACCTATAATTTAGGATTTGCAACAAACACAACTAATGGCATTACTAGTTTATCTCCACTTTCAATTACTGTACCAAACAATGCAAAAGAAGGGGAAACAGTATTGAGAGTAGCAGCTAAATTTGGTGCCTATCCTAATCAATGTGAGACTGACTTTGATGGTGAAGTTGAAGATTATACCATTTTTGTTGAGCCTTCTTTGGGAATCGTTCATAACAATTTCCAACTCACACCTGTAATATATCCAAATCCAACAAGTGGAAATTTATCAATTGACATGCTAAAAAACTTTGAAAAAGTCGATATAACAATCACAGATTTAAATGGTAAGCAAATTCAATCCGATTCATATTACAACACCCAGGTATTAAAAATCACTCTAAATGAAGTAGCAGGTTTGTATTTGGTTAATATTAAATCAGAAAATTCTAGAGCAGTTTTTAAATTATTGATTGAGTGATAAAACATATATTTGCACGTTGGAAATATTTCATTTCAAAATAACTAAATCCCCTCCAAAATAGTTTTACTTCAGTACCTTATGATCTGAAATTATTTTTTAAAAAACTTTTTAGTCTTGAAGATAATTTCTTCAACAAAACACTACCCTTCTCACAAAATGAAGTAAAACACTACAAATCAAAGTCTGTTTGGGTAGATATTTTAGGAATCTCGCGTAACTGCATTTCTTTTTCAAGATTATCTACCTGCTGTTTTAAATCTTTGGTAAGAATCTTCTTGTTTCGTTTTTCCATGGGGGGATTTAATTTCTCAGCATTCTCAAATTTAATTACGTTTTCAAGAATATCTCTGGGCAATTGAGATCCTGCTTTAGTTAGGGTATCTAAAAACTCACGTGCAAAAAACTCATCTACCTGAATACGTCTTTTTGTGGTATGAGCGAACTTACCAATAATTCTACATACGTTATCACGTTCCTCTGGACTTAATTTGTCTGCAAACTCATACTCTTCAATTTTTTTTAAACTAAGCACAATAGGCTCTAAGGCATCTTTGGTGATTACATACACATTGTAATCACCAATATTGTAATGAAACTGATTAATCACCTCCAAGGTATTGGAAGGTATCACCAAAAATAAATCATTCTTTACATTGTCATGCTTTGCATATTTTTTGAGATTTTCGGTTTGATTTTTTATGTACTTAGGAAAATTAGATAAATCATCATTGGCAGGGCTTTTAGCATCAAAGACAATGAGTTGATCCATAATCTCTATAGAGCTATCTGGCTTGTTTCTTGGGTGTGGAAAATCTTCCTGACTAACGTAAGTTATGACATTATTTCTACATATGAGTTGTAAATGGTTTTGAACATCTTTTTCATGGTCAGACCATTTTAGTTTCATTTTATTTAATACATCCTCTTTTTCTTGAACGCGCTCATCATTAAGGCGTGATTTCTCCGCTTCTAATGATTCCTGGAGGGTAAGGGCATTAGCAATACTTTTGGTGACTTCTTTTTGACGCCCCTCCTCTGCTTTTTGATAGGATATGTTTTCATTCTTAAGTGTGTTGCGCTCTCTTTCAACAATTATAAAACGCTCTTCAATCGCTGCCTTTTCAATCCTTATTTGATCAAAATTTTCTGTCCTAGCAGCTGCAATATCAAGTTGTTTATTGAGGTTTGTTATGATAGTGTTTCTCTCACTCAGCTCTTTTTCCAATGCAAGTATCTTTGCATTTTTTTCTTCAAGTTGATGCTCCGGGTTTGACTTTGATTTTTTTAAATAGATCGCCAAACCTATAAAACCAAATACTATAAATGCTAATATGAAAAACTCCATATGGTTTGTTATTAAAGTGATTTATATGAAAACCTAAAATTAGGCAATAAATATAAAATTAACTCCATAAAATTATTCAAATCTATATTACAAAGCAAAATGAGTAGATAATAATTATATGTTATCTAAGAAAATAAAAGGAGATAATATACTATTTCAACTAAAAGTGGCAACTCAATACAAAAACTAAGTATCAATGGGACTTTAAGCCAGTTTAATAAACGATAATAATTAAAAATACACGCTTTACACTGATTGTTTTGTACGAAACAAAGTGAAAACAGTTAAGAAAGAATAGCTCCATATTAACAAATTACTCTTCAAACAATTGATGAACAAGCTGTGTTTTCTTGAGATTATTATTTTTGATTAACTTACATGAAACTAAATAATTTAATAATGAAAATATTACTAATTATACTTGGAGTCTTAGCCTCTGCGTTTGTGGCTATCCAAATCTTTGCGTTGAATAGCCAGAAGAATATTGAAACCTACCCTTACGCTGTCATTAAAAAATATAAAACCTTTGAAACTAGAGCTTATGAAGCGACTTTATTCACTTCAGTAAAACTCTCTGAAAGTGACTTTAAAAAAGCTTCTAGTAAAGGCTTCTCCATTTTGGCAGGATATATTTTTGGCGGTAATGATAGAAATGAAAAAATAGCCATGACCTCACCAGTGAGCATGTCTTTGGAAGATTCGAAAACGATGATGTTTATGGTGCCAAAAAAATTACACAAAGACTTACTACCTAAACCTAATAAAGCAGAAGTAGAGTTTAAAAAAGAACCTGCAAAAACAGTGGCGGCACTACAATTCTCGGGTTGGGCTAACGACAATAAAATAAAGAAATACAAACAACAATTACAAACAGCTTTAGCTAAAGAAGGCATTTCCCACACCAACCGCTTCTATTTTTTTGGTTATAATGCGCCTTATGAAGTTTTTAAAAGAAAAAATGAAATCATTGTGGAACTGTATTAAAACACATTAAATCAAAAACATGAAACAACTTTATAAAATTTTAAAGTTTAGTGCTTATGTCATTGGCAGTTTGGTAATTGCTGTTTCGGTACTATTTGGATATCAAGATATACCTTTGGATGATCTAAAAGAAAAATATGCTAAATACCCATCTACCTTTACTTCAATCGATGGTATGGAGGTGCATTTCAGAGACGAAGGTGATTTCGCAGTTTCCATCCCAATTGTTTTAATTCATGGCACTGGTTCAAGTCTACATACTTTTGATGATTGGAGCGATAACTTAAAACACAAACACCGAATCGTTAGAATGGATCTCCCCGGGTATGGATTGACAGATCCTTTTCCAGACAGTGATTATTCAATTGATAATTATGTCCATTTTGTAAAACAGTTCTTGGATGAGAGAGGGATTGAAAAATGTATAATTGGCGGAAATTCGCTTGGTGGACATATCGCATGGCAATTTACAGCCGAACATACAGAAAGAGTGCAAAAACTAATCTTGATAGACGCTTCAGGATACCCGAACAAAGCAAAGAGTGTACCCCTGGCTTTTAAGATTGCTAAAATCCCAATTCTGAAAAACTTATTCATGTTTATTACACCAAAATTTATAGCGCGCTCTAGTGTTGAAAACGTATACTACGACAAAAGCAAAGTAACCGATAAACTTGTAAATCGCTATTTTGAGCTCACTCTACGCAAAGGAAATCGACGAGCATTTATTGAACGTCTCGACGTAAACAACAGTCTAGAATCCTACAAAAGAATACGCAGTATAAAACAACCAACACTTGTTCTTTGGGGAGACCAAGATTTACTTATTCCTGTAGAAAATGCAGAGCGTTTTCATCAAGATCTACCTAATGATACATTAGTTATTATGAAAGATGCAGGGCATATTCCTATGGAAGAACTACCGCTGCAAAGCTTGAGCGTTGTCGAATCATTTCTAGACCAAAATAACGACTAATTAAGCCAGTTTCAAATACCTTTAAGCTTAGAATTCTAGTTTAAACAGCGGTCACATTGACCCAATACTAAAACTTGAGAATTAATAACTTTACGATTGGGGATTTCAGGAAGGTTAACTTGAATTTCTAAACAATCTACTGTACCACATTCCGTGCATTGAAAATGAGGATGGACATCTGAATGATTAGACTTAGAACACCCTTTACATTTAGCAAACCATTTAACACCCTTAGCATCCAAAAAATAATGAAGCAAACCATCGTCTTCTAGTTTATCTAACAAACGATAAATTGTGGTTTTGTTGACTTGAGAACCAAGGCGCTTGATTAATTCAATTGCTGAAATAGCAGATGACTCTTTTTCAAATTCACTTAATAAAAGTTTCACCGCCAAAGTTTGTCTAATTATGCCCATTACAACAAATTTATTAATTCTTTGTGGCTTCAACAAATGCAATGATTATATTTGCAACCTAGTTGCATTAAAAACAAATTGATGAATTTAAGTTTAAAAAAGCCGGATACAATTGGCGCAATAGCCAGTTCTTTATGTGTAATACATTGTCTTATGACTCCGTTATTGTTCGCAGTACAGAGCTACTCTTCAGTTCATTTGAATACAGCACCATTGTGGTGGAAAAATTTAGATTTCCTTTTTTTAACAATATCTGTATTTGCTGTTTATCGATCTACAAAAAATTCAACAAACACAAAAGTAAAATATGCATTATGGCTGAGCTGGACCTTATTGTTTCTACTGATTGTGAATGAAAAAACAGCTTGGAAAGATTTAGCTGAGGTCACTACATACATTGCAGCTCTAGTGCTGGCCATCTTCCACATTTACAATCTAAATTATTGTCAATGTAAATCAGATGTTTGTTGTCATCAAACAAAAAAGTACTAAACTACACTTTTTAATTGTGTGCTTCATTGAGTGATTAAATCCTTTAAACTCAGGCTTTGTCATTGAAAATTATCCCTATTCAATATAAAATAAGTAGTAATTCCTTAATTTAATAAACAGTGCAAGCTAATCATTATTTATAATTGCGAATATTTACTATTTTAGCTATAATAATTAATTAACCAAGGCCTATTCACATTTATGGAAGCACTACCCAAAAAAGGGATTCAAGGATTAGTTGAGAATTGGAAGAGTGATTTAATTGCTGCAGTTAGTGTAGCACTTATTGCCTTGCCCCTTTCGTTAGGTATTGCTCTAGCAGCTGGCGCACCTGCCATGTCCGGAATCTTCTCAGCAATTGTTGGTGGTGTGGTAACTACGCTATACCGCGGAGGTCATATTTCAGTGAATGGCCCTGCAAAAGGAGTTATCGGAGTTATTCTTTTAGGTATAACACTTATGGATGATGGTTCTGGGCAAGCTTTTAATTATGTTTTGGCGGCTGTAGTCATTTCAGGATTAATTCAAATGCTGTTGGGCATATTAAAATTAGGGCGCTTAGCAGATATTTTCCACAGTTCAGTAATTCATGGAATTTTAGCGGCTATCGGCATTATTATCTTCGCAAAACAAATCCATGTCGCTATGGGGACGCATTCGGACAGCCCCAGCATTATACAAAACCTTATTGATGCTGTGGTGTTCTTACCAAAAGCAAATCCATTTGTTTTACTTATCGCAATAACAGGATTATTTTTATTGTTGTTTCATTCCAAAACAAATTCAAGATTTTTTCACCTCTTACCGGCGCCTATGTGGGTGATTACCCTTTCAATTCCTTTTGTGTATGCCTTCAATTTCTTTGATCAGCAAACCCTATCATTTTTTGGAAAACCTTTTGAAGTAGGACCTCATCTTTTATTGGATATTCCCAACACAATTACAGATTCAATAATGCATCCAAACTTTAGTAAAATCAATACAATTGAGTTTTGGACAACTGTATTTTCAATTTTGATTATCACCAGTATAGAATCCTTAGCCATTGCAAAAGCAGTAGATAAGATTGATCCTTACAAACGAAAAACAGATTTAAACAAAGATTTGACTGGAATTGGAATAAGTACGGTAGCGGCTGGCTTGATTGGAGGATTACCAATCATTGCTGTTATCATTAGAAGTACAGTGAATATACACAATGGAGCGAAAACCAAATGGTCCAATATGTACCAAGGACTCTTGTTGTTGGTCTTTATTGTGATTTTAAGTCCGATAATGAGACAAGTACCACTCTGCGCATTTGCAATCCTCTTAGTCTATACCGGATTTAAACTGGCATCACCTGCAGTATTCAAACAAGCCTACAAACAAGGAACTGAGCAACTTATATTCTTTGTCGGAACCATGATTTTAACTCTATATACTAATTTATTGATTGGTTTACTCGGCGGTTTAATATTGGCACTGGTCACGCACATGTTGTTGGCAAGAGTATCCATTGCCCAATTTTTTAAAATGGTGTACCATCCGAGAACAAAATTGTTAAAACGACAAGACGGGAGTTTTGATTTAAAAATTAGAGGAATAGCAAACTTTTTAGGAATTCTAAGAGCCAATAAACTAGTGGCACAGATTCCATCAGGTGCAGATGTTAATATCGATTTATCTGAAACAAGATTAGTAGGGATTACCTACATGGACTTTTTAGTAGAATTCTTAAAAACTCAAAGAGCTTCGGGCGGTAAAGCTTTTATCACAGGGCTGGATGCACACGTCTCCTCTTCCACATACAACAGGGCACTTAAAATTAGTTTGACCAGCTCTGCTACCAAATTATCACAAAGACAAAAGCGCTTACGAAATTTAGCAACTGAAAGAGACTATCAATATACTAGTCAAGTTGATTGGGACACCGTATACCTCAAAAAATTTCATTTTTTTGAAATTAGACCTATAGAGCGTAAATACAATTGCCTTAAAGGTACATTTGAAGGCCTCGATGCGTCTTGGGAAATTGCGGATGTTACCTTCAATGAAGGCCAAGCCTTTACTGCAGAAACATTCAATACCACTATGATGGTCTTAAAATTAAATAAGAAAATACCTGTTTTTGCTATGGAAAAAGAAGGTGTTCTAGGTAAAATTTTTGATCGAGTGGTAGCACTCACTGGTTACAAAGACATAAATTTTGAGATGTATCCCGGGTTTTCTAAGAAATTCCTACTCATGGGGAATAGCGAGACGGAAATTCGTTCCTTTTTTACAGATGAAATCATTCGCTTTTTTGAGAATCACCAAATTTATCATTTAGAAAGTAATGGCGAGGCTCTATTTATTTTTGATAAAATTAAATTGGCAAGAACCGATGAAACCATAGCATTTATTGATTATGCTGAAGAATTAGCGACACTACTGAGCGGAAAAACCGCTTGATACGTACAACCAAAGGAATTAATCAGCGCCATTGTTTAGATCAAATTTACATGCGTTTTTAGTTTAATTTTGAATTATTTGCAAAACTAATCTTACAAATAATTTGCTAGATACTCATCAACAAAACATGAATACTGTACTTCATAAATCAAATACACGAGGGACAGCCGAGCACGGATGGCTACAAGCAAAACACACCTTTAGCTTTGCAAGTTATTTCAATCCAGAACGAATGAGCTTTGGTGTTTTACGCGTATTAAATGATGATGTTATTGCAGCAGGAATGGGCTTTGGTACACACCCACATGATAATATGGAAATCATTACCATACCACTTGAGGGTGATTTGGAACATAAAGATAGTATGAATAATACGGCTGTAATAAAATCGGGGGATATCCAAGTACTTAGTGCAGGTACCGGGATTACCCACTCGGAATATAACAAAAACAAAGATAGGCCTGTTAAATTATTACAAATATGGGTTTTGCCAAATAAACAAAATGTTAGCCCACGATACGATCAGATTTCACTAAATATTGAGGATAGACACAACAAATTCCAACAGGTTTTATCCCCAAATTCAAATGACTCGGGTGTATGGATCCATCAAGAGGCTTGGTTTAGTATGATCAATATAGACGATTGTAAATCCATGAACTACAGGCTCAAAAATCCAGAAAAAAACGGAGTATATCTTTTTGTTTTAAAGGGAAAAGTTAAAATCAATAACCAATTAGTAGAACATCGAGATGGGTATGGTTTATGGAATACATCTGAAATTGAAATCGTAGCGAATTCAAATGCTGAACTCCTTTTGATGGAAGTGCCTATGAGCAATCAATAAACTGGCGCATAAGATTGAATGAAACAATTTAAAACTTTACAATCCGTTTGACTTGAGTTGAATTATCAGAAGTTATTTTAATTAAATACAACCCACTATTAAAGCCGCCTACTTCAATTTGATTCACATTCACCACAGACAACACCAATTGTCCAAGTACAGAGTATACCTCAACGTCATAATCCTCAGAATCGTCCCCAGAAATATACAAGATATTCTGCACGGGGTTAGGATATAAAGTAAGTGAACTGTTTTCTGGATCAACAGCTGGCTCGAGACTGTTCATTGCGCTAGGACTACCACTAATGTTAATACAATTCCAACTCTCCGCTAAGGAATTATCCAAATCAGCAGTGATAAGCTCTAAAGTACTTCCAGTTCCATCTGCACAAACTGGCCATGGTGCCACGGATTGATAATATACCTCATCGACAAGACTTCCATAAGAATTATATAAGCGAACAGCATCTGAACTCCCTAATCCATAACCTAATTCACCAACATGCGGAATGTCAGGAAATACAGTAGTAAATTTCAACTCATCCTTAACAAATACTAAATAACCAAACGCTTCTAATTGTGTTCCAATAGGGATTTCAAAAACATGAGCATCATCACTGTCTTTGACTTCCCAATTTGACAGATTGATTGTTGCAGAACTTGGATTGTACAATTCAATCCAATCTCCAGAGTCAGTTGATGGACTTGATCTATAATTTATTTCATTTATAACCACAGGTTCTTTAACCTCAATTGGCACCTCTTCTTCATAGGAACAAATACCTGAACCATCTTTCACAACGACGTTATAATTACCAACAGCTAGGTTAGAAAAAACATTAGAATCTACAAAATTTTGCCCCCCATCTATACTGTATTGATATGGAACTATTCCTGAAATAGGTGTAATTTCAATTGAACCATTTGTGCTAACAACAGAGGAAACTGCTGTTGTATTAATATCTACATTAGTAAAATTACAAGTATCTATAAACACTGACTCCTCATAGGTGCATAGTCCATACGCTCCACGAACGAAGATATTATAGTTACCAGTAGATAGATTTTCAAAAGTATTGTTGTCAGAGAAACTTTGACCTCCATTAATACTGTATTGAAAAGGATTAAGCCCTGAATTGGTAATTATCCTAATAGAACCATCATTAGCAGTAGGTGTACTAGTATGAGAGATTGAAATGTCAGCTGTAATTGCACAGCCTGTTTCGTCAAGACAAAACACCTCTATGGCTTTAGATCCAAAGTCACCGTCATTTGATACAATTGTAGCCCCAGAATTGTCTAGCAACTGAAAATTTCCTTGACCAAAACCACAACAAATCCCATCTCCATAGGAATCATACATATAGAGTGTAAAACAAGAACTATAATCCACACAAATTTCTTCAGAATAGAACTCTGTGTTAAATTGTAAAGTGCCTTGGGTAACTACTTGACCTGCACTATCATCCATGAGTTTCCAGGAGGTCTCTTGAGGGTAATTATCAGCATTAATCACAAGAGTGATCAGATCATAATTAGACACTAATTCAGCACTAATTAGTGCTGAATTATTGGATGAGTCATCATCAAATTGATTGTTGACCTCCAACAGCTTAAGACGGATATTGTTAGCTGTTTGTTGAAGATTATTATCAATTGAAATGGTGACTACAGCCTCTTCTTGAAATGGTATATTTACTACAGTATTTATTAGATCAACAACAACACCATTAACCTCTACTTCAATTTGAACATCGGTTATAGTATTTTCACCTAAATTGGACAACACAGCATCAAGTTCAATAACATCATTACAAACTACAGAATGATCTCCTATAGCGAGCGCAGCGTCTAAAGCATAAACCTTACGCAGCACACGACTTAAGGTATTGTTGTTGTCGTATTCATCATCAGGGTGACTCAAATTAACCGTGATGTTATAATCTCCAACAGCTGAAAAGTCCACAGGAGTGGAAAATTGAACCTCGGCAGCACTAAAGGGAGCAATGTTTTGATCAATCGCTATTGTCTGTATTGACTCATTGTCAACCACGAGTTCAAGCTCAAAACTACTCATATCGTTTAAACCATAATTGACGATATTAACACTCACCAACTCACTATTGCTTAAAGTTGATGATGATTGTGGGGCAACAATAGAAGCAACACCCAAATCATAATCCCCCTTTATATCTGCCCAAAATGACACCCAAGGTCTAGCTTGTTTGATTGCTAATTGATCTTGCGCAGTAACCTTATATTCAATATCCATCCCAAAACCTTCAGCGCCATCGACCCCGTAAAGGAGTGCAAATTCGTCGTGAATTATACTCAGAAAATTCCTCATCTGATCCAAGTAAATTTGATCCATCACCAACTCCCCAGGATTGACTAAATTTGACAATCTTAGCACTAAGTAGCCTCCTCCTTGAGTAGGATCTTCATATAATAAAATTTCTTCAGGCACTGAGTTCGGATCAGGATTAGTAATGAGCGATTCACCGACTTGCGTATTCAAGTAAAATGTATCTTCTGTGTCATAAATAGGATCAATACTAATCCCTACTCCATTGGATTGCTCGTTCTGAAAATTGGGATGACACAATACCCCCATGGCGGCCAAAAAGTGGTCCACACGGTAAAAATCCCGTTCTTCATATGCTCTAAAATTCCACATACTCGCATAGACTTGTTTAATAGATTTAGATATATGCCCTTCTTCAATATATTGTGTTTTAGAAGTGTACAAACCTGCTCCACTGAATCCCGGTAAATCTTCATTATTCGTGCTCGAACGGCACCTAACAGCTGTTCCTTCTGGAAAATCATCATGCATTGCTTGTAAGTCGTCCAGCATCCATTGAGGCATTGGCGCGTCTTTTATCGATCGCCTAAACGTTTTTAGACGATCGATCCGAAAGTTGATATCTGTCTGAAAAGTTGGATTATCAATCATTACTTGTGCCTCTTGGTAAAAGTTATTGAATTGCATGAATTCGTCATAATAATAAAAAGGAATACCAAAACCATTTGGAATCGTTCCCTCGGGAAAGCCAAATGAACGCATAGTCGCTACATTGGAACACTTGGCGCCAAAAGAAGTGGACATTTCAAATGAAATATCATCTAAAGGCATGATTTGAGAGACACTCAAGTCCCTTACAGGAATTTGTGGTTCAGTTGGCCTTAGCTCCTCATACCAGTCATTCACTTCAGCCAAGGTGGCCTCACGAATTTCATACTGTTCATTTTCAACTTTGTAATATATATAACCCCCAAGTAAATTTGCAATAGAGTCTATGGATAAAGGATCGGCTATATAAGCATTTGGGACATTATCTTGAATAGCGCGCAGGTTGACATGCGAAAGTGGCGTTTGGATCACAGAAGTGATAATCCCACCAACCCTGGGTAATGAATTGGGTAAAGCATCGTAAAGTACAATATCACGACTTCCTGGTGTTTCGTTCAAATCTTGCATATGCTTAAAGAATCCATAACCCTCTGCCTCATGAAAAGGGATGTAATTGACTTCTGCAAAGACATCAGACTCTAAAACCACATCAACTCTTGAGCCCTCAAATTCGCTAGCATAATTATTTAAATGATTACTTTCATCAGCCTGGCCTATGAAGTGGTTCATGTTATTTTGGAGGAAAGGCATACTTGCAACTAATAACTCATATGTTCTTTGTGTTTCTTCAAAATTATAGGCGTCCCCAAAAGAAAAATTGAACGAATAAGAACCTATAACTCCAGATGGTAAAATATCATTGGGGTTAAAAACTATTTCTCCAGATCCATCATCTCCAGTTACAGAAGCTCCGATTCCACTCCAAAAACTTGCGTGAATAACATAAGTATTACTGTTAATAAAATACACCTTTGGTTCGTCGGTATCACGATCGAGTATACCAAACTTAACATACAATTGATCATCAAGAAAGGGGGCCCAACCCACATTGTTTACAGTTGCCAAATTCATAAAGGTTTCTGCATCTGGTATAGAGGTAGTACCATCAACGAAGTCAATCGCAGAAGCGTAATTGAAAGGCGAATCTGTAGGCATGTTATTAAATTCTGTAATATCATCAATACCATCTTCGTCATAATCGTCAGGATTTGAAACATCATGTTCAGTGATGGAATACTGCTCAAGTGGATAAGCCCCAGAAGATTCAGAAATAATCATTGTTCCATCAACTCCAATTGTTAGTGAAGTCGCCCAATTGAATGTTGGACTATGTTGTGCGTGAAGGATATAGTATTTACCCAACTGACCTTCAATAGATAGTTGTACTTGACCAAATCCGTTGATAGAATAATTATCAATAGGCACAACTTGTGAAAAACTACTATTGATAGTAAAGATCGAAGAGATAATTGCAATAAAAAATAGCTTAGCTTTCAAAAGGCGACTGAAAATTGGTTATAAAGCCTTAATATACAAATGTTTAAACTAAAAGTGGTCAGAAATGAAAAAATCTTGCAACTTACAAATAGAAAAATTAATCTGTACAGTCAAAAGAAGAATACAGCAAATGAAGTTGCCCTTTATTTTTATAAACCACTACTTTGTAGATGCGCTCGTAAATAGACTCATCGAAAGAGCCTATATTTTCGCCAACAAGAAGTCCCGCCAAAACACCTGTCGTATTGCTATGCCCCACTACTAGCACATCTTGCTTGGCCTCTAATAATAATGATGAAAAAGCCTCGAGATCTCCAGGATTATATATTTTAATCGGTAATCCTTTAGACAAAGCTGTTGGCAGAGCTGTATTTTTTGTACGCAAATAATCTGTACTGTACACCGCATTTAAATGCACATCATAAAGAAAATTACGGAGGTGCTCCGCTCTTTGAATTCCACAGGTATTAAGGGGTGGGTCGGCAGTATTGTTAGTGTTCAACTCCTTTTCAGAATGCCTTACAAGGTATATAGTGAATACATCATCGCCTTTTTGCGCATTTGCTAGATCAACTCTAGAACAGCAAAACAAAAATAAAAAGCTAAGAAGAACTAATTTATGCATTGTAAAAAATAATACTCAAAATAATACTCAAAATAATAAGAGCATTTAAAAATTGAAAGTTCTTAATTCGAAACTTTACGAGCTATTAAAAGCCCATTGACATCAACACAACTTCCGAAAAAAGCCTCACCACCCCAATCCAAATTGAAAGCCATTACATAAGGGTTGTAGCCTTGTTTGGTTGAAGACCAGTAAAAAAGAGATTCGTCAAAATTACCCATACCTCTTGAGTGAACATGGTCAAAGATTACAGCCATGGATCCACTACTTGGAATAAACCAATCAGAGTAACCATTGTATTCCAATTCGGTCACAATTTTAAAAGCATAATTATCACTTCCGAACTCAAAACCATCAATACTATTGTCACTCAAATTTCCTTGAACAATATTATGAGTGTTTTGATCTCCACTCCCAATTTCAGCACTGGTATCCAAACTAAAAACATCTCCCCATGCTACATCACCTATCTCAGAGTAATCTGTTGCAACAATGAGACTGCCGTCATTTTCATCAACATAAAAGATATAACCTCCAAAATATTCAAGCCCGTACAATAAAGAAGAATCATTATTGTTTTCGTTTAAAATGTCTAGAACGGATACACCGTTACTTAAATTTTCAATAATACTAAGGTCAGAGTTATATAGTGATAAATCTACTTGATCATCTTCATTACATGCCAAAAAGCTTAATCCAAAAACTAGAATAACTATTTTTTTCATATAGTTGATTTTAAAATATTAAAAATTATGTTTTACGTTAATAAATACCTCATTTTAAAGGACTAATAGGTTGTTTTAATCACAGTAATCTTCAATATAACTTTCCAGTTCCTCCTCTGAACTAATTTCAATTGTTTGGAATTGTTGATTGTTTTCTGAATAATATTCTACTGTAATTGGAAATGCAATATCAAAATCAAAAGCGCAATCATCTAAATTGTGACAATTATCTGCATACCATTCCTCAACGTATTGGGACAGAGCTTCCTCGCTATCAATAGTTACAGTATCTCCATTAGAATTTACTAAAACTATAGGGTAAACCAAATCAAAACAATCGTTATCAAAGAGGCCGTCGTGGTCATCATAATTTGATGTACAATATTCATCAACATAACTTTCCAATTCCTCCTCTGAACTAATTTCAATTGTTTGAAATTGTTCATTGTTTTCTGAATAATATTCTACTGTAATTGGAAATGCAATATCAAAATCAAAAGTGCAATCATCTAAATTATTACAATTTTCTGCATACCATTCCTCAATGTATTGCAATAGAGCTTCCTCGCTATTTATAGTCACAGTGTCTCCATTAGAATTTACTAAAACAATAGGGTAAACCAAATCAAAACAATCGTTGTCAAAGAGGCCATCGTGGTCATCATAATTTGACGCACAATCATCTAAAAAATCTTCTTCGGAAAATCCATCAAGGCCAGCATAACAATCATTTGGATAAACCAAAATAATTGTTTCATTGTAGATGTTGTTAATTTCAACACAGACAGGATCATAAATTTCATAACAAACATTGTCATCGTCTTGATCAAAAGCACAAGCATCCAACAAGCTAGCAAATACTTCATCATTTTCAATTGTCAATGATTCGATTGAATTTGTATCGTCATTAAAGACCAAAACATCAAATGGATAAGAAATGTCGTTTATGTACAGATCATCATCGGAGTTAATCAATACTTCCACTAATTCTTCAATAGAATTGATTGTAGTGATTGTATTGTTGCTTAGGAGAAAATCAATAGGAAATACAAACTCAAAACAAAAATCCATAACCATATTACCACTCGGGTTTTGCGTATCATCTGAGTCACCATTATCATCAAATTGTTCCATTAATTCAGACATAGACCTCATTAAAAAGGTATTGTCAGTATTCTGATCTTGTGGCGTTTCATCAGTATTTTCGCAAGTAAAAAGGGTAAATACAAAAGTTAATAAAAGTAATTTTTTCATAATGGTTAATTTTTTGACTAATACTAATGTATGAAAATTTGTGCAACCTTTTGGTAATAATTGACTACTAAAGAAAAAATATAATCCCATAAAACAAAATAACCCCCTGAATATCAGAAGGTTATTTGTGATCGAACTAGGATTCGAACCTGTGACCGTCTGCTTAGAAGGCAGATGCTCTATCCAGCTGAGCTATTGATTTACAATAACTTACAGTCCTATGAATCATTGTGTGCAAATAATGTGCAAACTTTTGAGTGGGTATTTTAGCTTTGGGGGGGGGTATACCATGTTGTGTAAATCATACGTGGGGTCACTATGGGGAGGGGACTCCTTTCGCATACACACTAACTTTTTCAAGAAACGTGTTTAAATTCTCATTCAACACCACGTTCAAGTTTACCAAAATTATCTTCTGGATATAACCACTTGTTCTTAGTTGATACCACTTGTGGCTTGTTGATAGATTCAAAGGAATTCTTTCTTTGTTTTTAAAAGAGAACTCTTTTTTTAAAGATTTTGCCATTGGGTCCAACGATGACTCAAGTCTATATGTTTTTATTATATTTACTTATTATAAACATCAAAATAACTTCACTATGAGATATATATATTATTTTTTTACTGGATTAGTTTTTCTTTCCTGTAATAATGAACCAACAGGGGGTATTGGAGATGATTCTAACCCCAATGTGAATGCTTCTGTTTACAATGATGTTACTGATCTAATGGATAATTTGAAATCAGAAACGCAAACATTTGATGTTAATGATCAGACCACTCCAACTTCAATTACCGGAGAAGGAGGAACTATTGTTAATTTTGACGCTAATGCATTTACGGATTCTGATGGTGTTCTAGTCACTTCAGGAATTGTTATTCATCTCGACGAATATTTAAGTTTAAGTCAGATGATGAAAAATAACATTCAAACACTTTCAAATGGTCAACTCTTAGTTACAGGCGGGAGTTTTAATTTAGCAGCAACCGACGCTAATAACGCCCCATTAAATGTAAATCCTTGGTCTGTGAATGCACAACTTCCCATACAAACAGATATTTCTGGTTTTGAAAATGGAATGAGTTTATTTGTTGGCGAAATAAATACAACTGACGGGATAGAGCAAGTTAACTGGACGCAAGCTACAAACAATAACGAATTTTGGTTGAGTGATGGATTTATGAATTTTTATGGAATTGACCTAGGACTCTCCAATTGTGATGTTTTATATGATATGGCTGGAGAGGAAGGGACTCAATTTTCTGTGTATATTGAAGACAGTATAATCCCCTCTAATTATATGATTTGGATGTTTATCAATGACTTTCCATCAGTCATCGCTATCACATCCCCTACAGATGACGGATTAGGTGTGAAAACATACGATGGTAGTATCCCAGTTGGCTTAAATGCAACGCTTTTGGCTATCGGAGTAGATGATGACAATTATCTTAGATTCGGAACACTTGAAATAGATGTTCAGGAAGAAGATGAATTTACTATTGATGTAGAATACGGAACTACTGAAAACCTCACCACATTGATTAATCAACTGGAATAGTGTTTTTTTTCCAACTGTTTAGCAATGGTTTAGTAAAATAAAAAAACATCTCCAAAAATAATGAATTATTTTTGGAGACAACTTGTGATCGCGACAGGATTCGAACCTGTGACCGTCTGCTTAGAAGGCAGATGCTCTATCCAGCTGAGCTATTGATTTACAATAACTTACAATCCTGTGCATCATTGTATGCAAATAATGTGCAAACTTTTGGTCAGAATTGACTAATAAAGAGAAAAAACATAATCCTCCTAAAACAAAATAACCCTCTGAAAATCAGAAGGTTATTAAATTTTATTCAATTTAATTTAGTTTTTAGTGAATGTCCAATATTCGTCAACAGTTCCAAAAGTCAAAACTCCATCTAGAATAGTAAATGGTGTTACAAAAACTTGATTTTCGTTGGTATTTGTATTATCTACACCCGAAGGATCTGTACAATACTCCATTGAATTCAATAAATTGCCATTAATTATCCCATTATCTACTGTGTAAGAAAAAACATCATACTCTGTCAAGGTACATTCAGTGTAACCACACTGATTGTCTTCGTATTCCCTGTGAGTCATTGTTGTTTGAGCAACAGTATAACTTTCTTGCAAGTCACAACTATTTAATATCCATGATTGACCGTTAACAACATGAGATTGAATAGTCCATGTACCAATTAATACATTTTCTAATTGGTTGGATAAACTATCATCATCGCCTCCACTACAAGCGGAAAGAATAAGTAAAATATTTAAAAAAAGTAATTTTTTCATAAAGCTTATTAAGAATTGATGCAGTTAATATCGGTTCATAATAACTATATCCCCGTCATCCTCATAAAATCTAAAGGAGTCAGAGTCAATAATTTCATAATTATTAGTCTGTGTATCAATATATTGTTGACCATCAGGACCATAATCAATATAGTTAATGGTAATGGTATTTGATGTTGAAGACCATGTAATTTCCCAATTTAATGATTGGATTAAATTTCCATCTTGATCATATCTGTCAAAACTTGAATAACCTTCTCCGTTACCTTCAAAAGTAATGTATATTTGTTCAGTCATTGGAGGTTGGCTATTATCAACTGAAGTTCCGTACCAACTGCCCACAAAATCTAGGTTTATAGTTTCGTTGTCATCATCGCTTCCACTACAAGAAAAAAGGGTAAATACAAAAGTTAATAAAAGTAATTTTTTCATAATGGTTAATTATTTGATTGAATTCAAATTTATAAAATTTGTGCAAACTATGTGCAAACTTTTGGTCAGAATTGACTAATAAAGAGAAAAAACATAATCCTCCTAAAACAAAATAACCCTGTGAAAATCAGAAGGTTATTTAAACTATATTATTTTAAAAGTTTTACTGCTTACTGCTAATTATATTTAGTGAAAAGTCTTTGATTAAATCAAAACCACCTCTTTCTGCCAATAATTTTACAAATCGATTATTTTTTTCCATTTTGTCATAAAGCATAAGATGATCTACTGTATCTTTTCCTGTCAATCCTACCCAGTGAGTTGCTCCATTTGGCATACCAATATCATAGGTTCCAAACCCTACTACACGATCTTTAAACTCATCTTTAAATTCATCTACAATTTTATCATGAGCAACTTTAAATGCAGCTGGATCCTCAGGGATAATATCCCATATATGAACTTCTGGATTAGTTTCTAAGTTGCCCTCTTTCCAACTCATCATTCTTCCTGAATATGAAACGCCCCAATCTTCAATATAATTGCCCATTTTAGCCCAAAATGCAGCGTTTTTATCAGAGGCCCAAAACTCATCTGCAATCATTTTTTCACCAAGAGTATATAAAAATACCAATCGATGTGTCATACCATTACTGTCGCCTCCAGTAAATCTCTCAAGAACAATTGCACCTTTGTTCATTTCAACATCCTTAAAAACCTCTTCAAAAGCTTCTTTAATATCTTTTTGTGTAAACGGTTTTACTTTTACTTCTATAGCAGAAAATGCCATAGTTTGCGCATTCATCCATTGAGTTGAAAAACAAATCAATAGTAGAATCATAAACATTTTTTTCATTGTCAGTTAATTTTAAATTCTCATAAATTTACAAAAAAAAAACTTGCAAAATAAAATCAATTATTAAGAATTGCACCATTGTGTGCAAATAATGTGCAAACTTTTGGTCAGAATTGACTATTTTAGAGAAAGAACATGACTCTCCTAAAACAAAATAACCCCCTGAATATCAGAAGGTTATTTGTGATCGCACTAGGATTCGAACCTAGGACCGCCTGCTTAGAAGGCAGGTGCTCTATCCAGCTGAGCTATGCGACCAATCAAAGATCTAGTCTTGATGTCGGGGTGGCAGGATTCGAACCTGCGACCTCCGCGTCCCAAACGCGGCGCGATAACCGGGCTACGCTACACCCCGAATGGTTATCTATTAAATAAACGTAAAAACTCAAAAACACTGTCGGGGTGGCAGGATTCGAACCTGCGACCTCCGCGTCCCAAACGCGGCGCGATAACCGGGCTACGCTACACCCCGTGTTGTTTTGAATTCTTTACTTGCGGAGAGACCGGGATTCGAACCCGGGCAACACTTACGCGTTGACAGATTAGCAATCTGCTCCATTACCACTCTGGCACCTCTCCTATTTGTTATGAACTTATGCAATAAAATTGCGGATGCAAATGTACCTTTTCATTAGCAACAACGCAAACAATTTATTTAATTTTTTAAATAGATTTCTATTCTTATTCAGGGTACTCTATACGAAGGTGGTACATGTTGGCTAACTTCTGCTTCAAAACTTTCTTAATGGATTCAATTTCCTTGAATGTAATGTTGGCGTTCAAAAACTGAGCATTTTCTATTTGACTAGCTACTATGGCATCAACAAACGTATTAATTTTTGTAGATGTTGGATCCTTCAAACTTTTAGATGCAGCCTCAACACTATCACACATCATTAAAATAGCCGTTTCTTTACTAAAGGGCTGTGGGCCATTGTATGTAAAGTCTAAAGGGTCAAACTCGGTAGTCAACTCCATTTGCTTGTTGTAGAAATAACGGACAGAGCTTGTGCCGTGATGAGTGCGAATAAAATCAATGACACGATCTGGTAAATTGTACTTCTTAGCCAATTCAACTCCCTTGATCACATGCCCTATTATAATCTGCGCACTCTCCTTTGGAGATAGTTCGTCATGGGGATTGGTTCCTGTTGACTGATTTTCTGTAAAATATGTCGGATTAGACATTTTTCCTATGTCGTGGTACAAAGCCCCAACGCGCACCAACATCGCATTAGCTCCAATTTCGTTGGCAGAAGCCTCAGCCAAGTTGGCCACATTCAATGAATGATGAAATGTTCCTGGGGCTTTGTTAGAAAGCTCTTTGAGTAGTTTAGAGTTTGTATCAGATAACTCTAGTAAAGAGACATCAGAAACCAATCCAAATAATTTTTCATAGGCGTAGATCAAAGGCTGAACAAACAATGTAGCTAAACCACAGAGGACAAACAAAAGAAAATTTTCCCACTTCAGACCATCCACACTACCCTCGTGAATAACAAAAAAGGCAAAATAAGAAATAATATAAATTAAGGTAATTTGTCCCACTGATATAAATAAATTAGCGCGTTTATACAATTCAGAGACCGTGAGAATAGTTACAATTCCTGCGATAATCTGAAGAAACATATACTCGTAATTGTTGGCAACAACAAAACCCAATAAAAGCACGGTGACAACGTGCGCAAAAAGCCCAAGACGAGCATCAAAAAAGGCCTTGAGTACTAAGGGAAGAATACACAAAGGTACAGCATATATATATGCAGAGTTATAGTTCACAACCAAGGTGGTAAGTAAAACCATCAAAGCGATATTGAAAAATATAAACGTGACCTTGGTATTATTGGAAAAAATTTCAATTCTATATTTTCTTAAGAAAAGTAAAAGCATTAACAAAGCCAATGCCACAAGAACAGTATATGCCGCTAAAATCCACACATAATTGGCTTCGGTCCATACCTGTGAAGCGTACTCAGATTCTAAAGACTTTAAAATAGCCAATTTCTCACCCTGAACTACCTCTCCCTTGGAAATGATCAGAGTTCCCTTGTCCACACGCCCACGAACGAGAACTATCCGACCAAGACGATCGCTCAAAGCACTTTCTGTAAGTGAAGTATTGTAGGTTGTGTTGGGCTGTACCACATCAAAAAACAAAGACAAATAAGAGGACATATAGTCCTCATAATCAGAGTTTTTAACTTTAGTTTCAATGTGTGACTTTAAATCCGTTTGAAGGAAAAAATCTGCATAAGGAATTGTTTTGTTTTGAGTTTTATTCACCAATAACGAAATCAACCGCTCAGAATCAAAATTATACCCCTCTGACAATACACCAGAAGTATATAATTCTGAGAGAATTTGTGTACCAAATTGATATAAATTATTTGTTAGTTCAGGCTCGTTAACCTCCAAAAAAGTTCGTTCGAAAACAGTGTCAAAATTTTTGAAAATTTGATTGGTTTTAGCCGTATCTATTTCAAAAAATACAGGAGATTCCTTTGAAATTTGCTGCCGTTCGTCTTCAATGGTCTCAGCAGATTTTTGAATTGCAAAATCAAAAGGGGCATATAAATTTTCAGATTGCCAAGGTTTTCCTTTTTCAAAACTATAACGGAACGTTCCACTTTTGGGAAATAAATAAACAATCAAAAAAGTAGTCACCACAAACAAAACCACTTTATAAAATAAATTATGGTTTTTGTGAAATTTATTTAAAATACGATCCATATAAAATATTTAAGTAATTTAATACTGAGCAACATAAGCCTAATCAAAAGTAATAAAAAGAACGTCAACAGCAGACTAATAATCAACAATCATCTCTAATATTTGCCAAATTTTATTTACATTAGCTAGAGTAAAAACTAAAACTATTTTTAGATGAAAGAAGTTGTCATCGTTTCTGCAGTACGCACCCCAATCGGTAGTTTTATGGGCAGTTTATCTTCTGTTGATGCACCAAAACTTGGGGCTATCGCCATTAAAGGAGCATTAGAAAAAATTAATTTAAATCCTAGTTCAATAGACGAAGTCCTTATGGGGCACGTTGTTCAAGCTGGAGCAGGTCAAGCTCCTGCTAGGCAAGCGGCTATATTTGCAGGGATTCCAAATACAGTACCCTGTACTACCGTCAACAAAGTGTGTTCGTCAGGGATGAAATCCATCATGCAAGCCGCACAAAGTATTGCGCTTGGCGATGCTGAAATTATTGTAGCCGGAGGTATGGAAAATATGAGTCTTATCCCCCACTACTATCATGCAAGAACGGCAAAGAAATTTGGCCCTGCGCAGATGGAAGACGGTATGCAAAAAGACGGACTCGTAGATGCATACAACAAAGAAGCAATGGGTGTTTATGCAGATGCTTGTGCCAAAGAATATGATTTTTCAAGAGAAGATCAGGATACCTTTGCAATTCAATCATATAAGCGCTCTGCTGATGCTTGGAGGAGTGGAAAATTTGACAATGAGGTTGTCCCTGTAGAAGTTCCTCAGCGCCGTGGCGAACCTATAGTAGTAACGACCGATGAAGAGTTTACAAATGTAAAATTAGAAAAAATCCCAGCCCTCAGACCTGCTTTTACAAAAGACGGTACTGTTACGGCGGCCAACGCCTCAACCATCAATGATGGTGCTGCAGCCCTGGTGTTGATGAGTAAAGACAAAGCAAACGAACTTAGCCTCAAACCATTGGTTACCATAAAAAGTTATGCAGATGCCGCGCGTGAGCCCGAATGGTTTACAGTTGCACCTGCAAAAGCCCTCCCCAAAGCCCTGGACAAAGCCAATATCAACATTGATGATGTTGATTATTTTGAATTTAACGAAGCATTTTCTGTAGTCGGACTGGCCAATATGAAAATTTTGGGACTCAACGATGCTAAAGTTAATGTCAATGGCGGTGCGGTTTCGCTTGGACATCCTCTGGGGTGCTCCGGTGCAAGAATTGTGGTCACCCTACTCAATGTTTTGGAACAAAATAATGGAAAAATTGGAGCGGCAGCCATTTGTAATGGCGGCGGCGGTGCCTCGGCACTGATCCTCGAACGAAACTAGCACTCAATGCATTACGGCCTGTGCAATCTTAGTATTGTCGCATTAAGAAACGAACCCTCAGACAAAAGCGAACTCATATCGCAAGTCCTCTATGGCGAATTGTTTAAAGTCCTTGAACAGCGTAAAAAATGGAGCCGAATTCGGCTCAGTTACGATGGTTACGAAGGTTGGATTGACAATAAACAATTTCAACTGATCGATAAAGAAGACTACAAAACATACACTTCCAAAAAAGAGCAGCTGTGTAGCGATTTAGTAAACTTTATTACCGATAGTGAACAAAAGCTACAACCCATTGTGATGGGCAGTGTTATAAATGCACAAACCCTTCTAAATCATACTTTTGATGGAGAAACATTAGTTGGCCAAAAACAAAAAAACAACCTCATAAAAACGGCACTACTCTACCTCAACACGCCTTATCTTTGGGGAGGAAAAACCCCTTTTGGTATTGATTGTTCGGGTTTTACACAAATGGTGTATCGACTTAATGGGTTTAAACTATTGAGAGATGCTTCGCAACAAGCCACGCAGGGCGATGCCCTAAGTTTTATTGAAGAAAGTACACCCGGCGACCTCGCTTTTTTTGATAACAATGAGGGGGATATCATTCATGTCGGCATCATCATGGAAAACCACCATATCATTCATGCGCATGGTAAAGTACGAATAGACCGTATTGACCATTCTGGAATTTATAATGTCGATACCAACACCCATTCCCATAAACTTCGCGTGATTAAGAGTATTGAATAGTTAATTTGATTCTTAAAAAATAGAGTTATTCAAAACAAAGACCCCCAATTTGGAGGTCTTTACTTTGCAATTAGATTGTGTAAATTTTATTGCTGTAAGCGATCGGCCATATCTTTATATTCCTTGGCTTTAGCATCGTTGCCTGTAGCAGAAAAAATATTGGACAGGGTTTTTGCTGCCTGAAAATTAGCAGGATCAGCAGCTAACGCCTGTTCTAAATAAGGAATGGCATCTAGATACAATTGGTTACGTTCCTCACGAAGTTCGTCATAGCGGCGGTCATCAGCAGCCGAAGTTCCCAAATTGTTCATCTCATCAATAATAGATTCTTCTTGCCCTAAAATCAAGGCCGCCAGATTGATATAAGCATTGGTGTACTTGGAGTTAAGCGCTATCGCACGCTGATAGTATTTTTTTGCATTTTCAAAATCATCAGCATCAGCAGCGATGACACCAAGATTGTACTGTAACTCGGCGTTATTAGGGTCACGCTCGGTTGCATATTCCAAAAGTTCTTTGAATTTTTCAGTGTTACCCATAGTGTAATGCACGTTAGCTTCGGTGAGTACCAAGTTTAAATCATCAGGATTTTCGGCCCTGGCTTCGCGCATAGCTTCCAAGGCTTTTTCAGTTTCGCCACGCTGGTTGTAAATCAAGGCCATATTTTTGATGATTTCTGGGTACTTTGATTTTGTATTTTTATCACTAGGGTTAATGTGCGTTTTTGTTTTTACAGAGATATCGCGCAGCACTTTACTGTCAAAAATTTCTTCTACATTGGTCTCTTTATTTACAGCAAAATATTGTTTTTCAACTCCAGTGAAACCCATGGCTTTTAGCTTCTCATACATGGCCAAAGACTTGTCGTATTGCTTAGCGTTAACAGACGAAGATGCTGCATAATACAAATAAACAGTATCTTTTTCAGAGAGTTTATAGGCATTTGAAAAATAATCCGTTGCAGTGGCATAGTCATTGTTCGAAACAAAGTCAGTTCCTTTAGTTAAAATATGGTTAAGCAAATTTTGCAAATGGAGGTTTTTATCTTGCGTAAGGGCCGTTGAACTGACTTTTACGAAAGCCGCTACAGATTGTTCAATCTCCGAGGGGCTGGCAGCGCCATTTTTGTAAAATAATTTACTTTGGAATAAATAATATTGGCTTTTTTGTTTGTCATCCATCGCATCAAAAACTAATTCTGCGGCAGATAGTGCTGTGGCTGCTTTTTCAAAATTTCCTTTATCCAACTCTTTTCCAGCTGTACGAAGTTCTTTTTTTTGTGCATTTATGGACCATGCAAATGTAAGTAGGAGTCCAAAAATTAGGTAATTTTTCATGATTTGTTGTATTAAAATTATGCTTCTGTTTGTGTGTCGTTTGTAGTATTTTCTGGATTTGATGTTTCTTCAGATGTTGAAGCTTCAGTGTTTAGATCTTCTGCTTCCTCCTCTTCGTCCTCTTTCATTACCTTAGCAACGGCTGCTATAGAATCATTCCCTTTTAAATTGATGAGCTTTACTCCTTGTGTAGCCCGCCCCATCACTCTTAAATCTTCTACTGCCATTCGAATGGCGATTCCAGACTTGTTGATGATCATTAAATCATCTTCATCCGTTACGTTCTTTATCGAAACTAAACTACCTGTTTTATCCGTTATAGAAATAGTTTTTACTCCTTTTCCACCTCGGTTTGTTATACGGTAATCTTCTAAACTGGAGCGTTTTCCATAACCATTTTCAGAAACGACCAAGATATTACTTTCCATATCATCTACAGAAATCATACCAATAACTTCGTCGGAATTGTGTGCCAGGGTAATTCCCCGAACGCCCGAAGCCCCACGCCCCATAGGGCGGGTTTTTGCTTCCTCAAAACGAATGGCTTTTCCAGATTTCAGTGCTAACATGACTTGACTCTCGCCAGTTGTGAGTTTTGCTTCAAGTAGCTCATCACCTTCTTTAATGGTGATCGCATTGATTCCATTTGTACGCGGACGTGAGTACTGTTCCAGTGAGGTTTTCTTGACTTGGCCTTTTTTGGTTGCCATGATAACGAAGTGGGCATTGATGTAGTCCTCGTCTTTTAAATTTTGTGTACATATAAAGGCTTTTACTTTATCGTCTTGTTCTATATTGACAAGGTTTTGTATTGCACGGCCTTTGGACGTCTTACTGCCTTCTGGAATTTCGTACACACGCATCCAAAAACATTTTCCTTTTTGGGTAAAAAACAGCATATATTGGTGATTCGTCCCTACAAAAAGGTGTTCCAAAAAGTCTTCATTTCGCGTGGTTGAGGCTTTCTGCCCTACGCCACCTCTGTTTTGTGTACGGTATTCTGTTAAAGATGTACGTTTGATGTATCCGGCATGAGATATGGTGATTACCACTTGTTCATTTGGTATCATGTCTTCTATAGATAAGTCACCTCCAGCGTATTCAATGGTAGAGCGGCGCTCGTCGCCATATTTTTCTTTGACCACAGCCAATTCATCTTTGATGATTTGCATTCGGCGGTCTTTTTTGACCAAAATATCTTTTAAATCCTCAATGGTCTTCATAAGATCTTCGTACTCCGTACGCAATTTATCTTGCTCTAATCCCGTTAGTTGACGCAAGCGCATCTCTACAATAGCTTTGGCTTGAATTTCGCTCAACTCAAAACGTTTGATGAGTTTTTGACGAGCTTCATCAGGGTTAGAAGAACCACGAATGATCGATATTACTTCGTCAATATTATCTGAAGCTATAATAAGCCCCTCTAAGATGTGGGCACGCTCCTCTGCTTTCCGTAGCTCATATTTTGTACGCCGTACAACAACTTCATGTCGGTGCTCTACAAAATGATGAATCATATCTTTTAGATTCAACATTTCAGGACGACCATTAACCAAGGCAATGTTGTTTACACTAAAGGAAGATTGAAGTGCTGTGTATTTAAACAGCTTATTTAATACAATGTTTGGAATAGCATCGCGTTTCAATACGTAAACAATCCGCATACCATTCCGGTCAGATTCATCGCGTATGGTTGAAATTCCTTCCAGTTTTTTATCATTGACAAGGTCAGCAGTCTTCTTAATCATATCTGCTTTATTGACTTGGTATGGAATTTCATTTACAATAATGCATTCTCTACCGTTAACTTCTTCAATATTTGCTTTGGCGCGCATTACAACGCGTCCACGACCGGTTTTGAATGCCTCTTTTACTCCATCGTATCCATAAATGATACCACCAGTTGGGAAATCAGGTGCCTTAACATGGGTAATTAATTCATCAATTTCAATGGCGCTGTTATCAATGTAGGCATGTATACCATCTACAACCTCAGAAAGATTGTGTGGTGGCATATTGGTTGCCATACCTACTGCAATTCCCGATGCACCATTGACCAATAAGCCAGGTATGCGTGTTGGAAGTACAGTGGGCTCATGAAGCGTATCGTCAAAATTCAATTTATGATCTACGGTGTCCTTGTCAATATCCGCGAGCATATCCTCAGATATTTTGCGCATTCTTGCCTCAGTATAACGCATTGCTGCAGGGCTGTCACCATCAATTGAACCAAAATTCCCTTGGCCATCTACAAGCATGTAGCGCAAACTCCATTCTTGAGCCATACGCACCATAGTATCGTACACAGAAGTATCGCCATGTGGGTGGTACTTACCAAGGACTTCTCCAACAATTCTTGCCGACTTTTTGTGTGCAGAACTCGCCCGAACACCCAATTCATGCATCCCAAACAAAACACGACGGTGAACGGGCTTGAGCCCATCACGCACATCGGGTAATGCTCTAGAAACAATTACAGACATCGAATAGTCGATGTATGCCGATTTCATTTCATCTTCAATGTTTATGGGAATTAATTTTTCTCCTTCTATCATAGGTCGATTTTATTGCAATTATTATATTCAAGCTAATATAAAACAATCCTTCTTTTTAAGCCTAAAAAAAGCCTGTTTTTTTAGGTCCTTTTATCAACAATTTTAAGAGGAAAAGGGTTAATAAATTAAGAGCTAAAAATTTTGATTTTAAATAGTTTTTAATATCATTTGTAATAACAAAATTTATTTGAGGTATAGTTTTTGAATTATGACTCATAAAATTCGTATTTTTATACAAAATATTTTCTATGGATGACAACTTTTCACCCCGAGTTAAAGATGTGATTTCTTACAGCAAAGAAGAAGCACTACGTCTAGGACATGATTTTATTGGAACCGAGCATTTGATGCTAGGCTTGCTTCGTGATGGGCACGGAAAAGCAGTAGAAATCCTCAATGCACTCGACGTCGATCTCAGCCAGCTGCGCCGCAAAGTAGAAATTTTAAGCCCTGCTAACCCCAACATCAATGTTGCTGCAAATGAGAAAAAAAATCTACACCTTACCCGTCAAGCGGAACGCGCGCTAAAAACAACGTTTTTAGAAGCCAAGCTATTTCAAAGCAAATCAATCAACACTGCACATCTCCTTTTGTGTGTTCTTAGAAATGAAAATGACCCTACAACAAAGCTACTTAACAAATTAAGAGTTAATTATGACAATGTGAAGGAACAATTCAAAAACATGATCACTAGCAGCGATGATGATTATATAGATGCACCTAAAGCAGAGTCTTTTTCTGAGGAAGACCCTAGTGAAGAAAAAGAAAATTTAGGGGATTTTGGACAAATCAGTACTACCAAAAGTAACAAAAAATCGAAAACACCTGTTTTAGATAATTTTGGACGCGACCTAACGGCCATGGCTGAAGAAGGGAAATTAGACCCTGTTGTTGGGCGTGACAAAGAAATTCAACGGGTATCCCAAATACTGAGCCGAAGAAAGAAAAACAACCCTTTACTCATAGGCGAACCCGGAGTTGGAAAATCTGCAATTGCTGAAGGACTAGCCAATAGAATTATCAAACGTAAAGTATCAAGAATCTTATTCAACAAACGCGTGGTTACTTTAGACCTGGCGAGTTTAGTAGCTGGCACTAAATACAGAGGGCAATTTGAAGAGCGGATGAAGGCCGTCATGAATGAATTAGAAAAAAACGACGATGTGATTTTATTTATAGATGAAATTCACACCATAGTAGGTGCCGGTGGTGCAACGGGAAGTTTGGATGCTTCAAACATGTTTAAACCTGCTTTAGCAAGAGGTGAGATTCAATGTGTAGGCGCTACCACCCTAGATGAGTATCGACAACACATCGAAAAAGACGGCGCTCTAGAACGACGTTTTCAAAAAGTTATTATCGAACCCACTTCTGTAGAGGAAACTATTGAAATTCTTAACAACATTAAAAACAAATACGAAGAGCACCATAACGTTGACTATACAGACGAAGCTATTGAGGCTTGTGTAAAGTTGACCAGCAGGTATATGTCTGACCGCTTTCTTCCAGATAAAGCTATTGACGCCCTAGATGAGGCTGGATCCCGAGTACACATCACAAACATAGATGTTCCAGATCAAATCACGGAACTTGAAACTGAGCTCGAGGCTGTTCGTGCTACAAAAAATTCTGTAGTTAAAAAACAGAAATATGAAGAAGCTGCCAAACTCAGGGATGATGAAAAACGATTGGAAAGAAGTTTAGCTGATGCCCAAAAAAAATGGGAAGAAGAATCAAAATTGAATAGAGAAATTGTCAGTGAAGAAAACGTTGCAGAAGTCGTTTCGATGATGACTGGGATTCCAGTAAATCGAATTGCACAGACCGAAGGCAACAAACTCTCATTGTTACCCGAACTCATCAATGGCAAGGTCATTGGTCAAGATGAAGCTGTTTCTAAGGTCGTAAAAGCCATTCAAAGAAACCGTGCTGGACTTAAAGACCCAAACAAACCTATTGGGTCATTTATATTTTTAGGACAAACAGGCGTTGGAAAAACACAGTTAGCAAAAGTTTTGGCTGGAGAGTTATTTGACAATAGTGATGCATTGATTCGCATAGATATGAGTGAATACATGGAGAAATTTGCCATTTCTAGACTTGTAGGCGCACCTCCTGGATACGTAGGATATGAAGAAGGCGGTCAACTCACCGAAAAAGTACGACGAAAGCCTTATGCTGTAATTCTTTTGGATGAAATTGAAAAAGCACATCCAGATGTTTTTAATATGTTGCTACAGGTACTAGACGATGGGTTTTTAACCGATAGTCTGGGCCGTAAAATTGATTTCAGCAATACCATAATTATAATGACATCTAATATTGGTGCGCGGAAATTAAAAGATTTTGGTACTGGGGTTGGTTTTGGGACTGCAGCACAAAAACAACAAGAAAGTGCCAATGCACGTGGTGTAATAGAAAACGCACTCAAAAAGGCATTTGCTCCTGAATTTTTAAATCGAATCGATGATGTTGTTGTTTTTAATACTCTTGAAAAAGAGGATATCGATAAAATTATTGATATCGAATTAGAAAAGCTTTTAGACCGAATTGCAGAACTTGGATACAAAATAAAGTTAACCAAAAAAGCACGTAGCTTCATTGCAGAAAAAGGATTTGACAAGCAATATGGAGCACGCCCACTGAAGCGCGCCATTCAAAAGTATGTTGAAGATGCGATTGCTGAGGAAATCATAAAATCAAATATTCAAGAAGGGGATAGTATTACCATGGATATAGGGAAAAATGAAACGGAACTCAAAATCAAAATAACAAGTGCCAAAACTTCGGAAGAAAAATAAATTAAACATAATTTAATTAGCTACACCCTTGCTTTCGCAGGGGTTTTTTTATGGGTCTATCTCCTCAAACAGAACATCGTTGTCAAAATCTAACGAACTCATGAAAGCAATGGTTTTTTTAATCTCTTTGTACAGCGGCTTGTCAGATTCCATGAATTGAACTTCAGATCTGTAAGAGCTAAGAAATTGCATTAAAAAAGGAGAGGTATTCAATGTTCGCATAGCCAAAGCTTGAGAGGCATTCATCAATTCAATGGCTAAGATTCGTTCTACATTTTCCACAATCTCGAACGCTTGAGTAGCGGCATTTGCCCCCATACTTACATGATCTTCCTGACCATTGGAAGACACAATAGAATCCACACTTGCAGGAGTTGCCAATTGTTTATTGGCGCTAACAATACTCGCTGCAGTGTATTGAGGAATCATAAATCCTGAATTCAAACCAGGAGATTTGACCAAAAAAGAAGGCAAACCACGCTGACCAGAAATCAACTGATAAGTTCGCCGCTCAGAAATACTCCCAAGTTCAGATAGGGCAATTTTTAGAAAATCTAAACTTAAGGCCAAGGGTTGACCATGAAAATTTCCGCCAGAGATAATCTTATCAGCAGCAACAAAAATATTAGGATTATCAGAAACCGAATTAATTTCTGTTAAAACTACAGAACATACATGTGCCAGGGCATCTTTTGTAGCGCCATGAACTTGGGGCATACAGCGAAATGAGTAGGGGTCTTGAACATGAGCTTTAGGTTGACTAATTAAGGGACTGTCTTTCAAGAATGCACGGATGCGTTGGGCGGTGAGAATTTGACCTTTATGAGGGCGCACAAGTTGCACCAAGGGATCGAAAGGCTCCAAACGCCCATCAAATGCATCAAGCGATAGCGCACCTAAAAGGTCAGAAAAATAAGAAAGCTTGTACGATTTCAGAAGACAATGTACAGCATAAGCCGACATGAATTGAGTTCCGTTGAGCAGTGCTAGTCCTTCTTTTGATTGCAACTTGATGGGCTTCAAATCATACTCTTTCAAAACATCCAAAGTAGGCCTTTGTTCCCCCTCATGCCAGACCTCACCCTCTCCGATAAGGCTCAAAGCCATGTGGGCCAAAGGAGCCAGATCACCAGAAGCACCTAAAGACCCCTGAGTGTATATTACAGGCAAAATATTTAAATTATAAAAATCCACAAGGCGCTGAACAGTAGCTAGATGCACTCCGCTATTCCCATTACCCAATGATTTAATCTTGAACAAAAGCATCAGTTTTACAATAGACTTAGGAACCAATTCACCAGTCCCACAAGCGTGTGAACGGACTAAATTTTCTTGAAGCTGAGTTAATTGATCCGTATTGATTTGTACATCACAAAGAGATCCAAAACCGGTATTGATACCATAAATTGGCATATTAGAATGCTTCATTTTCTCGTCCAAATAAGCTCTACAACGGACGATGTTATCACAAACTTCTTTAGACAGCTCAATCTGATCTTGACTGATGGTCAAATTATTGAGAATAGGCAATGTCAAAGGTTGAGATGTAATACTGTGCATAAAGGTGCTTAAGGATTCTCTCAAAATTGCGTTTTTCATTGAATATTTCCAAATAAATGATGCAATTAATTTATAATGTATAATTTTGATAAGGAGTATTCAAAGAATTGAAAAAGAGATCCACAAATAAAGCTAATCTAAATACAACACACATACACCTTTTGGAAAGGCTTGTGGGACGGTGGCATCTCAAACGTACATACGACAATGGATCTATACTAATAGGCACTGCGCTGATCACAAAAAAAAGCGAACTGAAATTTGACTATCACGAACAAGGCGTAATAACTCTTAATAACGGCAAACAACTACAGTCTTCACGAAAATATATCTACAAACCTAGCAGCAGTGGTTTTGATATTTATTTCTATGAAAATCCTGACGAACTATTTCAAAATATAGTTTTAAAAGACAAAAATGGAACGTTATATGCTGAAGCTACACACTTTTGCGTCAAAGATGTTTACGCTTCTTCTTACAAATTTATTACAAATCAGCAATTTGAAATCAATCACGTGGTACGTGGCCCAAAAAAATCATATGCCTCAAAAGCTTTATATCTAAAAAATGATTTTGAAACAATCTAAAAAATTTAGATTTTACTAATTCAAAAAAACTGAGAGAACCAAGGAATTGATCTGCTCATGTGAACCATGGGCAACTGCTTTACCGTTTTTAATCACTAAAAGCTGAGGAGATTGGTGCGTCACCTCTAACCGATCGGCCACAGCATTTGAGATGGAACGGAAATTTAGCAAATCTAAATACCATGCCCCGAAATCTTGGGCAGAAAAGCTATATCCTGAAATAAAATCACTTAGAACATACCGACTGATACTACAACGAGTAGAATGTTTAAAAACGAGTTGTGGAATAGAGAAAGAAGACTCAATAAGTTCTTCAAGTTGTGCCATGGACTCTAGTGAGAATCCAGGCCATTTTGGTGTTTCATTCTGTAAAAAGGAGTCAAATAATCCCATATATTGTTGTTATTAATCACTTAAAATGACTATTCGTCAGTAATTTTGTTAAAAATATGTCGATTTGTCTGATGTTGTGCTCTGGTAAGGAAATTGAGCTTAAGATCAAAAAAATACCCATTATGAACTTTGACAATTATACAATAAAATCTCAACAAGCACTACAACAAGCGCAGCAAATTGCACAACAATTTGAACATCAACAAATAGAAAACGAACACCTTTTTTTAGGAATACAGAAGGTAGATCAAAATGCACTTCCGTTTTTACTTAAAAAACTAGATCTGAACACTAATTTGTTAGAACAAATTATTGACCAAGAAATGAAACGTTTACCAAAAGTGAGCGGGGCTAATCAAATGCTTTCTAAAGCCACTTTAAAAACCTTAAATGAAGCTAACTTAATCGCTAAAAATTCTGGAGGTACATTTACTTCAATTGAAGATATTTTCTTAGCAATGTTTAAAACTAAGAACAAAATAGCACAAATATTAAAAGATCAAGGAGTTACACAGAAAGATATACAAGCCAGTATTGCACAACTTCGAAAAGGAGAAAAAGTGACTTCCAAAAGCCAAGAAGATAATTACAATGCTTTGGAGAAATTTGCAAAAAATCTAAATCAATTAGCGCGTGACAATCGATTGGACCCAGTCATTGGTCGCGACGAAGAAATAAGACGTATTTTACAAATATTATCGAGAAGAACAAAAAACAACCCTATACTCGTCGGTGAACCCGGCACAGGAAAAACAGCGATTGCTGAGGGCTTAGCACATCGAATAATTTCTGGTGATGTTCCTGAAAATTTAAAAGAAAAACAGGTCTTTGCTCTAGACATGGGTGCGCTTATTGCTGGAGCAAAATATAAAGGAGAATTTGAAGAGCGACTCAAATCAGTAATCAAAGAAGTAACAAATAGCGCAGGCGATGTAGTTTTATTCATCGATGAAATTCACACACTTGTGGGCGCAGGTGGTGGAGAAGGAGCTATGGATGCTGCTAATATTTTAAAACCTGCTCTGGCGCGTGGAGAACTTAGAGCTATTGGGGCAACCACGCTCGATGAATACCAAAAATATTTTGAAAAAGACAAAGCTTTAGAGCGACGATTCCAAAAAGTAATGGTAGATGAGCCTGATGAAGAAAGTGCGATTTCAATTTTACGTGGAATTAAAGAGAAATACGAAACGCACCATAAAGTTCAAATTAAAGACGAGGCCATAATTGGTGCTGTAAAATTATCAACACGTTACATCAGCAATAGATTTTTGCCCGATAAAGCAATTGATTTAATGGATGAAGCCGCCTCAAAATTACGCATGGAAATTAACTCCAAGCCAGAAGAATTAGATATTTTAGACCGTAAAGTAATGCAGCTAGAAATTGAAATTGAAGCCATAAAACGCGAAAAAGAAAAAGAAAAACTTCGTGTACTAAGCGCTGAACTAGCTAATCTAAAAGAAGACCGCAACACCCTTGAAGCACAGTGGCAAAGCGAAAAAGAAAAAGTAGAAAAAGTGCAAATAGCAAAATCAGAAATTGAAGAATTAAAAATTGAAGCTGAGCGCGCAGAGCGAGAAGGCGATTATGGAAAAGTTGCGGAATTGCGCTATGGAAAAATCAAAGAAGCACAAGAGCATTTAAAAAACGTCCAACAAGAACTATCTTCAAACCAAGAACAAGCACTTATAAAAGAAGAAGTTACATACGAAGACATTGCTGAAGTAGTTGCGAAATGGACCGGAATTCCCATCACTAAAATGATCAGTTCTGAACGTGAAAAACTACTTAACTTGGAATCAGAACTACACAAAAGAGTTGTTGGTCAAGAAGAGGCAGTAAGAGCAGTAAGTGATGCTGTGCGCAGAAGTCGTGCAGGCCTTCAAAATCCAAAAAAACCAACTGGATCATTTTTATTTTTAGGAACAACTGGTGTTGGAAAAACCGAGCTTGCTAAAACTTTGGCTGCCTATTTATTTGATGACGAAAATGCATTGACAAGAATTGACATGAGTGAGTACCAAGAACGCCATTCGGTAAGCCGTCTTGTGGGTGCACCACCAGGATATGTAGGTTATGATGAGAGC
>Ga0213868_10000264_pt1 | contig 49387 bp, 32 predicted proteins | sample PICome_9_FD_160087 | JGI IMG/M metagenome (GOLD analysis project Ga0213868, IMG submission 160087) | Coastal seawater microbial communities near Pivers Island, North Carolina, United States - PICO127 | ecosystem: Environmental > Aquatic > Marine > Coastal | place: USA: North Carolina...
TGCAGGATTGACAGTTTTTGATGGCTTGATCGGAAATTTTCAGCAGGAATCATACAGGGAAAGTGAAGAGTTTAGCGCTCTTGTTGCTGGCAGTCTAAATATTGGGGATAATCTAGAACTCAATGGGAGTTACTTCAATTTTCGCTCAGGAAACGCGACCTATACTTTAATCGATAATGGGGTCACGAATCTCGCGGACTTTGATCTAGAATCAGAGTCAGATGCTTTAGCTCGAGGACAAGTTTATCTTGATAATGATTTTGAGGCCACGAGTTACCGACAAATCTATGATCTTATTTACCGAGAACTCCAATTCGGTCAGATAGGCGGAAGCTATCGTTTCGATGATTGGCGAGAAGGCGCAAGGGTCACTTGGAATGCCTATCAAAGCGAGACCGCTGAATCATCACCCCGAACCTATGAATTGCGCGGGTATTTCCTTACTGAGCTAAACAACGAGATCGATCCAATTTCTGGTATTTCAATTCCCAATCCAGCAAATATCGCAAACCCAAATAGTTCAAATCTTATTCAATTTGAAACTCTTGATGATTCGGCTCAGTTCAAGTTAGATGGAGTCCTACCCCTAATAAAACCAACCACTGATCGAAAGGTAAATTTGTTTGGCAGGTTTGGGAAATATCGTCGTGATCGTGAAAGTGATACCAATGCTGCTATCATTGCGAGCGGGGGCTCTTTGACTAGTGTTGCCGGAGGAATATCTGCGACCGAACGATTGTTGAACGATGAAGAGGTTGGAACCGCTAATTCCATTCAATCAGTGTCTGGTTTTGTTCCTGGTTCGTCGGCTCTGGGGGTCACCCCTACTTATTTTGGATCGAATCTGATTGATTCGCTCTATACTGGTCTTGACTTGGAATACGAAAGTTGGTTTGCCTTAGGAGGCCTAAGGTTTGAAGAGGAAACACGGGCCTTTAAAATTCCAGGTGGGCGGCGCGGGATTTCTCAAACAACAATCTCTGATGATATTTACCCTTCGTTTCAGCTCGGCCGCTTTTTCGGTACCGATCGCGAGATAGAGGCAAAGGTCAACTACTCCGATACGGTTGTTCGACCTAGCTTCTATGAGTTTATTCCTGCTCGGATTTTAGATTTAACTAATCAACGCGTCTTCGTAGGAAACAGAGACCTTCGTGAGACAAAAGCGCAAAAAGGTTTAGTTTCTAGTCTTGAAAGAGTTACGATTCTGACACTTACGCTATTTCTTTTATGGAGTTAAGATTACTTTGGAGTATGAAAACAATTCATGGGCATGAGACATATTCCAAAAATTAGAACTAATGCTTCTTTTATCGAGACTTCAGCGCGAAGACTTTCCATTTTGATTGTTAATTCGGTCTTCAGTTTTGCAGCTGCTCTGTCGGCTCAGGAATCCGATGATCAGATCTCGGGGATTTGCGCAAAGGAGCAATTTTCTGTAACTCCGGGTTTGCGGGGCGCCTTTTTTAGCCACGCGAAAGAACAGGCTCTAGAGAGATTGGAGGTTGCTGGTAAATCGCTACCCGCTGAATTTTTAAGGTGGGTTGATTCTGATCCCGATATCGCTACCGGTGTTTATGCGGCGCACCACAAACCTGAAAACGTTCTTCTCTGGCTTTACTCTTTGCAGCTAGATCTCGGGAAAGATAAGTTCGAGCAGTATCGGCAGTTGGCTCTCGCTGCCGCCTTGGTGAGTGCCAAGGAAGGACTTGCTCCCAACATTAGGGCGCGGGAAGCAATGGAGTTGCAAATACCCGATGATCCACGTGTGCGAGTCGACACAAGGAATCCGGAGCGTGAGTTGGATTTCAATGATCACATCATCAACTTTCTCGATGAAAATATTATTGAAGAAGAGGTCATCATTGATGCGAAGACCGGAAAGCTAAAATACGACAAGCGAGGAATCGCGCTTCCGGCTCCAAAGCCGGAGAAAGGCAAACCGGCATCAAAGACAAAGAAGATTAAACGCAAAGCTTATGCTGCCGATGTGATGGCGAGCAAGGAGCTTCAGGAGAAGTTTAATGTCTACATGAAATTGAAGGGACACGAGATCAAGATTGACTGTGGCGATCGCGTTATCCACTGGCATAGCCGGGACGCTGTGCGTGGTGAGGTCTACAAGAATATCGATGCCGCCTATAAGATGTTCCGCGCGGCCTATGAGGCAAAAGGGTTGCTACCAAAGAAACGTGACGCCTTTGCGACTCCAGCTGAGCGCTGCCTTTACGCAATTCGTAACTTTGAACACACTTTTCCTGCTAATCTGCAAAAGGAGCGCAATTGGCCACCATTTCCTCTCACGGCGCCGTGGCCGCTGCTCACGATGCTAGCCGCTGATCAACAGCCGTTGCGCGAGCGCGAAGAACGTTGGATCGCGTTCCGCGATCGGGGCGAGTTTCACCGTTACGGCGAGTATATCCACGGCATCGCGCAGCAGTTCTCGATGCAGTCAGCGCGCCGGCTGAAACCCTACCCGTTCACCTACGCCACGATCCAGATGATGCTCAAGGATGGAGGGGTTTGTGGAACGATGGGCTCTATTTCCGCCCGAGGACATAATATTCTAGGCGTTCCCTCTTGTCAGGCAACTCAGCCCGGGCACTGTGCGGTGGTTTTCTTCCGTCACGGACCGGAGACCGGGATCTTTCGTTGTGAGGGAGGTCAGTATGCGACAGGTGGTGATGAGAAAACTGGACCGTTCACTCCCTGGCCGTTCGAGCGCGAGTTCAGGCGGAGCAAACGGACAAGCGGACATGAGATCGAGTTTCGTGGAATTAAAAAAATGGTCTACCACCAAAGCCTTGCTTGGGGTGTGAATTACGGTCTACCCGCGTTTCACGATGGAACGATCGCTCATGCTCTTTACCAGTTGCTTCCCGAGGAGCAGCGAAAGAGCGATGGCTGGAAACTGCTCTCCAATGCCATTGCTCAGAATCCCTATCACCTTTTGGTGATCGATGCTTTGATTGCATCAACCGAAACCTCGCAGGGCCAAGTTGAAGTTTGGAATAATTTCCGTAAGGCTCTGAATCAGGCTGAGGGAAAGCCGGGCTGCCCAACCAAGGGCTTATATGTCACGACGGTGAGGGATAAAGTCTTCGACCGCCTTGCCAGTCTTCCTACGCCTCTGAATTCCAAAGAAGTCGAGCGGGTCCTTGGGTTCTTGAAGGCCGAAAAGTGCAATCGAGATGACCTTCTCAAGCGCTACCGGCGTGCCTTGAATAAGGAGCGTAAGAGCACTCCCCAATAGTGATCTGAACCGGAGAGAAAGATCTCATAAACAATTGAGGGGCAGGTCGTTTACTCTTTGTAACCCACCCTTGATTTTGATACTTTAGATGGATGTCTTTTACTGAAACAACGAGCTCTGGCTGGTTTGGTCGGATTGGTTCCTCAATTACAGGAGTTCTTTTCGGGCTCGTTCTTTTGGTGGTGTCTCTTGTGATGTTGGTGTGGAATGAACGTAATGCGGTTCAGGACCTGAAAACCAATAGGGAGATTGCCGAGATAGTGATTAGTGTTTCGGCGGACTCGGTTGATTCGGCGAATGAGGGCAAATTGGTGCACCTAAATGGTCGGGCCAAGACGGACGATCTTGTTACGAATCAACAATTTGCGATTGAGGAGAACGCGATCCGGCTCAGTTGGAATGCCGAAATTTATCAGTGGGTTGAGAAAAAAGAATCCAAGAAAAGGAAAAAGCTGGGCGGCGGTGAGGAAACCGTAACGACCTATACTTACAAAAAGGAGTGGGTGAATAAGCCTATTGATTCCTCTAGATTTAAGGAATCTGGCCACGATAACGGAAGTGGACGGAAGTATGGAAGTGGATCATCCCAGGCTAAGGATGTGACACTAGGCGCTTTTAAGCTTTCAGATGGTCTCATTTCTCAAATGTCGTGGAAGGCCCCCTACCTTCTTCAAGAATTGCCTGATGATTGGAAAGATGAAGGTCGCTTGAGTGGGGGAGCTTTTTACTCAGGGATGCCGGGAAGCCCAAAAATTAGAGATGAAAAGGTCTCTTTCTCACTTACTGGCCCTGATGACGTTAGCGTGATGGCGGTTCAGACGGGTGATAGTTTCTCTACCTACAAGTCAGAAACCGGGAAAACTAAGCTCTTACTTTACCAAGGTCTGCTGTCGGCCGAGGAGGTTGTTCAAGGTGAGGAAACTAAGGCGAAGCTTCTGCGCTGGGCGCTTCGAGGGGGCGGGATTGTCGTGATGTTTATTGGCTTCCTTCTTTTCCTCAAACCACTTTCGGTTTTGGCAGATGTCTTACCTTTTCTGGGCAATCTGGTGGGTGGGGTGAGCGCATTGGTCGCCCTCCTCCTCTCGATTGCCATAAGTGCCATGATCATCGCAATGAGTTGGATCTTCTTCCGCCCTGTTCTCGGTATTGGGTTGTTCGTCGTGGTTATTGCTTGTCTGTTTTTGATTAAAAGGAAGATGTCGTCTAGGAATCAAATTTCAGCCTCGGTGCCTCCACCGTTGAACTAGGGAAGTCTTCACTCTTGCCACTGGGTGCTGAGCGCGGCATCTTATCGGTGCTCCGGTCGGTTCAGTTGATCCGCCGGTTGATCCGATTTGATACGAACGATGAGCGAACAAGAAAGAGTCCGCATTTACGATACCACGCTTCGCGATGGGACACAGGGCGAGGGGTTTTCACTGTCCGGCCTGGACAAGATTCGAATCGCTAAGCGGTTGGATGAATTCGGGGTGGACTATATTGAAGGTGGCTGGCCCGGGTCGAACCCTAAGGATATTGAGTTTTTCAAGGCGGCTTCTCAGGAAACTTGGAATCATGCTAAGATCGCGGCGTTTGGGTCCACTCGCAGGGCCGATTTGGCTGTCGAGGATGATCCTCAAGTCCAGCTTCTGATTGATGCCGGCACTCCGGTAATTACTATTTTCGGGAAAAGCTGGGAGCTTCAAGTGACCGAGGTGCTTCGTACAACAGCTGAGGAGAATCAGGCGATGATTCGGGACACCTGCCGTTATCTTAAACAGGCCGGGCGCGAAGTCGTTTACGATGCTGAGCACTTTTTCGACGGTTACAAAGATGGAGCTGAACACGCCATGGCAACTTTGAGAGCAGCGGTGGAAGGTGGGGTCGATTGGCTCGTGTTGTGCGACACGAATGGAGGATGTCTTCCGTCGGAGATTTCTGAGATGAGCCATGTGGTGCGCGAGGCATTTCCAGAGGTTCCACTTGGGATCCATACTCATAACGATTGTGAACTCGGAGTTGCCAACGCGATTGCTTCGGTCGATGCGGGAGCGACACAGGTGCAGGGAACGATCAATGGATACGGAGAGCGGACTGGAAATTGTAATCTCACCTCAGTCATCCCGATTCTTGAGCTTAAGATGGGCCGCAGGGCGGTTACTGATGTTTCGGGAATGCGTGATCTCTCTTTCTTTGTGGACGATGTTTCCAATAACCCCCACTTCGCCCGAGCAGCTTTTGTGGGGCGAACTGCCTTTGCTCACAAAGGTGGAATGCATGTGAATGCCATTCAGAAGCTAGCCCGGACTTATGAGCACATCGAGCCAGGTCAGGTCGGGAACGAACAGCAGATTTTGGTAAGCGAACTTTCTGGTCAGTCAAATATTCTTATGAAGGCCGAGCAGCTTGGGATTCATCTTGAAAAGGGGAGTGATGAGGCCAAGGCCATATTGACCGAGGTCAAAACCCTTGAGCAGGTTGGCTATTCTTTTGAAGCAGCGGGTGGTTCGCTTGAGCTTTTGGTGCGCCGGATGCTTGGTGAATCTCCCCGCAGTTGGAATCTTCAAGAATACCAATGTTCTTTCCGAAAATATAAGGACGGTCACGCGCCGGTTTGTGAAGCGACCGTGAAATTAGATGTTGGCGACAAAACCAGTCACACTGCTTCAACCGGCCATGGCGTGGTCAATGCTCTTGATGGAGCTTTGCGGAAGGCCCTGACGCCATTTTTTCCTCAGTTAGAAAAAATACAGCTCGTAGATTACAAGGTGCGCATTATCGACGGGGAAGAGGCGACCGCTGCAAAAACCCGGGTTTTGATCGTGCATACTGATGGCGAAACCACTTGGGGGACCGTCGGGGTGTCCGATAGTATTATTGAGGCAAGTTGGATTGCTCTCACTGACGGCCTGGATCTATTTTTGCAGAAGACTTCTGCGTGAAAATGCGATTTGCGCTTGTGGTCCTTCACAAAAGGCAACAGCCTCCCGGCCGATTCATAAAAAACACCTATGAACCAATCGTTCCGAAAGGAACATCAAAGGTTACCTTGGTAACCTGGTCAGGCTCAATAGGGTCTGACTAAATTTAAGCACCGTCCGGGTTAAAAACGAGAAATCGTCCGGACGGTGGATTTTTGTAAGAGCGGCGGCTTCCATTAGGGAGTCGCCGTTTTCTTTATCTGGGCAGCGCAGAATTATGGGAATCCTTTGCTTGTCTTGTGGGACAAATTGAGCAGACTTCAGCTTCCTCTAATTTGGGGAACACAATCGAACAAACAAAATATATATATGAGTGACAGTGATAAACCAAGTAAGGTCCTTTTCTGGGGCTGTTTCATTGCCCTAATTACGACGGCATTCGGCTTCATTACCCGAATGTTTCTGTTGGATGACCCTGCCATCACACAAGAGCTGCTCGGCCTTGATGAGGCTGAAGTCGGAATGTTCAAGGGGATTCAGATCTGGCCCTTCGCAATCAGTATCATCCTTTTCAGTCTGATTATTGACAAAGTTGGTTACAAGTTTGCAATGATTTTCGCAGCAGCTTCCCAGATCATCTGGGGGATTATGGGGATTTATGGTCTTTCTGTGGCTGATACCAATCCCGAGCTCGCAAAAGACCTCCTGCTCTGGGGTGGATTGATTCTAGCGCTCGGTAATGGAACGGTAGAGGCTTTCATTAACCCGGTGGTTGCTACTCTTTTTGACAAGGAGAAGACGAAATGGCTCAACATTCTGCATGCGGGTTGGCCCGGCGGACTTGTCATAGCTGGTATCGCTGTGATTTTTATGGGAGGAACGTCCTGGGAAGTGAAGTTGGGTCTGATCTTCATCCCGGCGGTGATCTATCTTTTGATGCTGATTCGTTGTCAGTTCCCAGTTCAAGAGCGCGTTGCTGCGGGTGTGAGCTACCGTGATATGCTCGCGGAGTTTGGATTTGGCGGTGCGGCTGTGGTTGCGATTCTGATGTTCCTCCAACTTGACGAGGCAATTGCGGGCTATCGTCTCATTTGGATGGTCCTCTGTGCTGCCATGGCAATCGGCTTGGGAGTCTATACAAAGAGTCTCGGCCGTCCTTTGATGTTGGTGTTGATTCTCTTGATGACCCCACTCGCGACAACTGAGATTGGAACAGACGGTTGGATTTCCGGAATTATGGGGAAAGTGGTTACGTTCAACGCTGGTTGGATTTTAGTCTACACATCGGTTATTATGATGGTTCTTCGTTTTTATGCAGGACCAATTGTTCACCGGTTGCAGCCACTTCCGCTTTTGATTTTGAGTTCGATTCTTGCGATCGCAGGCCTCTTGGCGCTTTCTGGCGCCTCAGGAGTTGGACTTATTTTTGCGGCGGCTACTCTTTATGCCCTCGGGAAGACATTCTTCTGGCCAACGATGTTGGGGATTGTTTCTGAGCAAACTCCTCGGGGAGGAGCTCTTACGCTCAACTCAGTTTCTGGGATCGGAATGTTGGCGGTAGGCGTTCTTGGATTCCCATATATTGGGGCGCTTCAGGAAAAAAAGGCAGTATCTGAACTTGCTGCTCTTGAAGAAGCCCAAAGTGTTCCTGGGCTTATTGTCGATGGGAACGTCGCTTCAGAGGCTCTTCAGGAAAAGTCAATTTACTATAACTCAATCAGCTACCAGAGCCTTGAGGGAGAAAAAGTTGATGCTTTCATAGCAGATCAGAGTCAAGGCGTGAAGGATGCTGTAGCTGCTTCACAAGATGGCAGTGGCCAGAAAGCCCTTGCTAATATGGCAATATTTCCTCTTATCATGTTAATTACATACGTAATTATGTATCGCTATTGCAAAGGGAAAGGTGGATACAAGCCTCTAGAGCTCTCGGCTGAGGCTTAGTCTACTTCCAAATTTAAGGAATACCTTCAAAACAAAGCGGCGGCCTGCAGGGTCGTCGCTTTTTTGTCATCCCCGAGTCTCGCGGTGATTTTTTTGGTTAAAAAACCGGAAAACTCTAGACATTCGCGCTGCTCTCGGTGCACACGAACGTCGTGCGAGGGGTTTTCTTTCGCTAGATCATGAGATGAAACAATTTTTCTTGCTCCCTTCGCTTGGGATCGTCTGCAGCCTTTTTCTCTCAAGCTGTGGAGATCTTGGCACCATGGGCTTTAATTCTGACGCTACTGGAATCCATAGTAGGGGCATGTTTAAATTTTGGAACCCTTCAAACCTCTTTCGCCTAACTAGCACCGATAATTCGAAGCGATTCTATCCAGCACCCGTTTCGGATTCGGCGGTCAAGACCGCTAGGAGCTTCAAGAGGGATAAGCACGGTATGCCAACTTATCCTGACCGCGTTCGTCATCGTGTTGTGCGGACTACCGCTTACTCTCACGAGGAGAATGAGGTCGGCGTGCCTTGGCGCAAGAACGCTCTGGGAACCTATCTCAAGTATGGTGCGGTTCGAAGCGCGGCGGCTGATTGGTCCAAATATCCGGTTGGGACTAAATTTAAAATTAAAGGTCTTCCTTATACTTATATTGTAGACGATTACGGTTCGGCCCTTGTTGGGACCAACACGATTGATATTTATCATCCAAACCTCAGCAGCATGCGTCTTTGGGGAAATCGTCATATCGAGATCGCGGTAATTCAGTGGGGTGATTGGGATCGGACACTTAATATTCTAGCTGGGAGAACTCAATATACGCATACCCGTAAGATGTATTACGCTGCCAAGGCTAGGGTTAAGTCTGGCAAGGTAGCCCGCAACTAGGATTCCTCCCCAAATTCTCTGAGAGCCGGCTCCCTAGTGACGGGAAAGCCGGTTTTTTATTGGCCAAGTGCCTCTCCTCGGGCAGGGATGGGGGATGTTGAAACAGGAACGCGCCGACTACATCCTTCGACGTTTGGAAGAGCTTTATCCCGAGACACCCGTTCCACTGGACCATACGAATTCTTTCACTCTTCTGGTTGCCGTGCTTTTGTCCGCACAATGTACTGATGTCCGGGTTAATCTCGTAACCCCCGCATTGTTCAAAAAAGCCAGTAATGCCGCCATGATGGTTAAACTCACTGTGGAGGAAATTGATGCCATTGTGAGACCGTGTGGATTAGCTCCTCGAAAGGCTAAGGCAATTCGCGGCCTATCAGAAATTTTGCTGAGCAAGCATGGTGGCGAAGTGCCGGCCAATTTCCCTTCTCTTGAAGAGCTTCCCGGAGTGGGTCACAAAACTGCTTCAGTGGTCATGTCTCAAGCTTTTGGCGTTCCGGCTTTTGCAGTCGATACTCATATCCATCGTCTGGCCCAGCGGTGGAAATTGACAGACGGGAGAAGTGTGAAACGCACTGAAGAGGACTTAAAAAAACTCTTCCCACGGGAAGCTTGGAACAAACTTCACCTGCAAATTATCTTCTACGGGCGCGAATATTGCTCGGCCAGAGGATGTGATGGAACCGTCTGTGAAATCTGCAAGGCTTTGTTCCCCCTGCGAAAGACACCGATTAAGACGAAAAAGCCATAACAAAAGCTAACCTTCTTTGGGTAGGTCTATTCCTTGTCTCCGCGGGGGAAAACATCCAAATGTCACAGTAAGTATCACTTTCATTCTTCGTTTTATTTTCTTTACTCCTTAGTCGCACTTTCGAGAATGCGCCCTTGATAATTTCATCATCTCGACTTTTAAACCAAAAAATCATGACCATGACTTCAAAGTTCAGTATCGCCAAAGGTTGGCTCGTTGGCTCCGCTTTCACTCTTCTTTCCGCCGCTCCCGCTCTCGCTCAGGAAGCCGAGAAAGCTGGAAAGGATAAGAGCGCGCTCGACAGCTACCTCATTGATGGTGGGCCGCTTACAATTTTCATCGTCGCGATCGGATTACTGTCGTTGATCAGTCTTACGGTCTTCAACTTTATGAACCTCACCAAGGCTAAGTTTGCGCCGGACGACCTAAAGGCAGCTCTCCTCGATCATATGACAAACTGCCGTGTTCGCAGCGCAATCGAGCTTTCTGCTTCGCATCCTTCCTACCTTGGGCGGATGATGGCTTACTCTTTGCCCAATATCGACGCAACTCACCCCGAGGATTTAGGTCGAGATCACGTTGAGGATGCGATCGCTGATTTTTCCATCAATGAGACTCGCAAGCAGATGACCTTCATTTCGCTTCTTTCTCTCGTGGCCCAGGCGGCTCCGATGCTTGGTCTTTTCGGAACTGTTTTCGGTATGATTGGTGCTTTTTCTACGTTGGGACAAAATGCTGGTGCTGATCCGCAAGATCTTGCTGCTGATATTTCGGTTGCGCTTTTGACCACGATGTGGGGGCTGATCGTCGCGATTCTCTCTCTTTTCGCTTACTTCTTCTTCAAGAACCGCTTTAATACCTTGGTCGCTGATTGTCATGGTACGGCAGAAAATCTCATCAACGCATCTATCCAGACCGTGAATGCTGATGCACATCTTGCTAAGATTCCTGAGGGGATTGCCGTTTAACCCGTCCGAGGGGATGAGATGTTTCCTCCCCTCGTGTTAAGCTACTAAACCACCTCAGAAACCAATGGCCTCAGATAGACTACGCGCAGTCAATAAGGATGATGGTGAATCAGCCGAAATGGACATGTCGCCCATGATCGACATGGTCTTCCTGCTGCTTCTTTTCTTCCTCGTTGTTTCCAATCCCAAGACGATCAAGATTGATCCAAATCTAACTCCTTCGGTAGCCGAGAATGCTCAAGCTGCGAAATCGAAAAATGGAAAGATTGTCGTCAATGTTCGTGATAATGGAGACTTCGTCAAAGAGGATACGAAGTCCCTCATGGCTGATGGAGCCGCTCTTCGCGAATATCTCAAAGCTGAAAAAGAGCGAGTTGAATCCAAAGGTAATGAGCCGGTTCTCCATATTCGTTCAGACAAGGAAGTCGAATTTAAGTATGTTCAACGTGTCATCAAAGCCGGCGCTACCGTCGGTTTAAAGCAGGTTGCCTACGCCGCTTTCAACAAAGAATAGCTCAACCTGAAACTCTAGACCAAAAAATCATTCCATGGCACGCCACAAAAAGATTCAAGCGCCTGAGGAAGATGAACCAGGCTTGGACATCTCTTCCCTGATTGATGTTTGTTTCCTGCTTCTCATTTACTTTTTGGTAACTACTCAGATCATCAAAAAGGAGCAGGAGTTGAGTACTGCACTCCCTTCCACAACTCCCTCGGAGACTCCTCCGGATCTTGCTCCAATGCTGATCCTTCTCGAAGCGAATGGAAATATTTCGATCAAGAATGAGACCGGAGTGATTGAGCTTCTCGAATCTGACTCCGACGCCCGTAAGCTGCCGAACCTCTCGGCACGTCTCGATCTTCACAAGAGCGCTGCCGACATGTCGAGCAGTAAGGCCCTTGTTCAAATCAAGGTCGATGGTGATGCTGTTTCTCAGCGAGTGACTGATGTGCTCAATTCCTTGGCTGGTGCCAAGATTACGGAGATTACTTTCACCGATCTTCTTGACCCGGAAGCCAATTAATTTTCATCATTTCATGACTCGCTAGAATATTCTAAGGAATTTCTAGTCCAATCGTCTTAACTCTTGCCCGAAAGGCTGATGAGCCACTGGCTCTCAGCCTTTCTTTTTCCAAAAACCATTTCCACCACCTCGCGAATTATGAATTCAATCCAATCCATTCCACGAAAACTGGCCCTCGCCATTTTCGCCTTCGTTGCTTTGTTCAATACAAGTTTTGGTGCCTCCATCGGCGACATGAACAAAGACGCTCTAGCAGCCATGAAATCCGGTAAGTGGGCCGAAGCCCAGGCGATTCTTGTTAAAGCGACTAATGCTTATGATTCTAGGGCTCCCCAGCTTTATGGGCCACGCTTTGGTTGGTTCTGGTATCATCGGGGCTATTGCGAAATCAAACTCGGCATGTTTGGGGACGCAATGAAATCGTTTGAGAAGTGTTATAAGCGCTATCCAAACACCAAGCCCAAGGAAGGGGATGCTCCCAGCAAGAACATGTATAACAAGCTCTCGCTGCTCATGTGGGGGCACGCAGCCAAAGGGGCAGAGGAGTGGGCAACCTCCATTCGCATGTATAAGAAATTTCTCGAGGAACGTGACCCAACCCGTGATCGTTATGAAAAGGGAGTCTATTTCATCAATATGGCCATCAACCATTACAAGTTGAATAAGATTTCTGAGGGTAACAAGTATCTCGAGACCGCGATTCAGAACAAAGTGACTTTTCCTACCCCCAACAAGGGTATTATGGCGGCTTTCAATACAATGGTGGCTTCTGTAATTGAGAAAAAAGATGAAGCCGCACTTCTCGACTTCCTCTCCAAAAATCGTGCGCACATCAAACTGGAGCCATTTGAAGCTCATGAGTTTTCTTCCCTCTTTATGAAGCTTGCTCAGGACGCCCGCTCGGCTGAGATGATCCGCTCAACCTTTGAACTCTACGCGCTTGTTCCCAGCACAGTTGCTGCGATTGATGATATCAAAGGTCGCCTTGCAATGCTTTCAAGCTACGACCGCACCATTCGCGATGGCTCGATGATCGTTAAAAAAGGTGAGTTGGACGCAGATTTTGCTGAGCTCGAAACGGCCGATACGAGCGGCAAGGTGAATGAGGTATATGCCTACCTCAACACTGCTGTTCTTCACGAGGAGGACGGAAATGTGCGAGGCGCCTTCGCGGTTTATGAACAAATGGAGCTCTATTTTCCGAATGCCAAAGTGATGCGTGATGGGAAGGTAGGTGCGGGGCGTGAAAATAACCTTTATAACCTTGTCCGAACCTCGGCTTTGATCGGTGAGGTCCTTACCACCGAGCATTATGGTTCAATTTTTCTCAAGGACTTCCCTAAGAGCAAGTATGTCAATGAAGTGCGCCGCATGATGCTCACTAGCCTTTTCTTTAACGGAGAATATGAAAAGTGTATCGAAGTTGCTGAAGTGATGCTGCCTAAACTAACGAAGCCATCTAAGCAGCATGATGTCTGCCTCTTTGTTCTCGGTGGAAGTAAGCACTATCTTGGTCAATTCGTTGAAGCTCAAGAGTACCTAAATGAATATATGTCCTCCTACGGCAAGAATAAGAAAGAGGGAGACAAGCTTCGTATTATGGCTACTTCCTACTTTCAGGCCGCCAACTATTCACGTCTTCAGGAATGGACTAAATCTGCCGAACTTCTCGATAAGTTCTTTGAGAACTATCCTGACCCTAAGAGTAACGTTTATTACCCATTTGCCCTGTTTGATCGTGCGAACTGCTACTATGCAGAGAGTGAATACGAACCCGCCCTTGAGAAGGTGACTCGGGTTGAGACTCAGTTTCCTGGCGTTTCTGTGATGGAGCAGAATCTTGCTCTGAAGGGTAATATTCTCGAAGGGCTGAAAAAGCCCGAAGAAGCCGAGAAATACTATCTTATGGCTCTCGAGCTAGCCGAGCAGAAGAAAAACGATCTCGTTTCAGGAGAGTGTCTCTTCTACCTCACCTCACTCATCGGTAAGGCCAAGATTGGCAAAGTGGAAAATCCACGCGTTGCGGAAGCTGTTCCATACTATAATAAGTTCTGGGAAGAGTATGGAAACGAATCACCTTTCAAAGCAAAGGTCGCGGTCGCTGGCATTCCGGGAATGCGGAAAGTTGGAAAAATTGAGGAAGCCCTTAAGCGTCTTCAAACAGTCATTTCTGGGATTGCTAAGGAACCCGGCACACCTGGGCTTGAGGAGTCTATTGGTTCTTACACCGAGGAATATCTTGAAGAAAAGACTCCCAAGGAGCTTAAAGATCACTACTACTCGTTCCCGGGAATTGATTCCCGTGATATGGCCACTCGGGCACTTCTACGTATCGCGATTATCGGAGTGTTTGAGAAAGTCATAGAGTCTTCAGATCCAGAAAAGGAGGCGGCTCAGATTCGTGATGGAAAGGCGATGATCGAAACTCTCTTCCAGGAGCTTCAAAGGGACTTCAAACCGAAAGATCTCTCTAACTTTATTCTCGTCAGGGTTGGTGATTTTATTCGCAAGACGACTCAACCGCAAGCTGCTGAAGTCTATTACCAGGAAGCGCTTAGTCGTTCCGATCAATCTCATATGTTCGCTGCGATCTTTGGACTAGCCGACGTTTACGCGAAGGGCACCTCAGCTCAGAAGAGCGAGGCGATCAAGCTCCTGAAGCGGGTTAATGATGATTCCGATGACAGTGGAGAGAGAGAGGAAGCTCTTTATCTCACGGCTAGCATCCACGCTGATAATGATGCCTACGATGCGGCGATTGCTACTGCCAAGGAGTATCTTGAGACTGATGGGTTCCGCCGTTACGCGGTTGATTGCCGGATGTTACTTGCTGATTCGCATCGTGAGGCGGGGCGTGTTGATGATGCATTGACCGCTTACCAGCAGGTGTGGATTTCCAGCATGGGAACAATCAGGTTTTCTTCTCCTGCCATGAAACGCTGGATGGAAATTCTCTGGAAGCGGGGTGGAACCACCAAAGGTAAGAGCGATCGCCAGTATGCTTATGAGGGTGGCTATAAGTATCTCAAGATGACCTCGCAGGCTGTCAAGAAAGCTACTAAGAAGGAGAAAGAGATGTGGGATGAAGTGCTTCAGTTGACTGAGTCCTATGAGGCGCTTTCCGACATCACCAAAGTCGTGGAGCCAGAAGATGAGTGAATTAATCTAGTGAAAATTGAACGGATCAAAAGATATGAAAAAAATTCTTACTGCAGCCCTCTTTCTCTCCGCCAGTTTCGCCCCTTTGTCTGGGGCAAAAGAGGCCCGGATTCTAATCGTCACTGATGAGGATACCTTCACCGGGTGGATGATGGATGCTACGAAATCAAAGTTCCTCTGGCGTGAAACCCAGGAGACTCTAGTGAAGCGGGAGCAGAGTCTTCTCAGTTGCTCGGTCTATTTCCTGCAAGCGCCTGAGTTTACTGAAGCTCTTGAGCTCTACAAAAGCCGAAACTACCGCGATGCCGCACCCAAGTTTGCTGCCTGTGTTGAGGAATATGACACGCTGATCGAGGTGAAAGGTAATCCCGCTACTATGGCCTCTTTTTACGAAATGGAATGCTATCGGCGTCTTGAGGATCTGGAGAAGCTCGCTGAGCTGGCAGCAAAATTTGCGCCCGACAACCTTCTCTACAAGTTCCAAAAAAAGCAGTATGAAATCTATGGTGTTTTTTGGGATGCAGTCCGCACTAAAAGCTGGAACCGTCTTGACGCGATTTGCCGCGATGAAAAATGGCGTGGAGCCAAGTTGCCTGGTAACTTGCGAGGACAGATTGCTTATTGTCATGGATTGGCGCTTGAGGGCGCTGGTCAACCCGTGAAGGCTCTCAATGCTTATAATAATGCCTTTGTTGCTGACTTCGCTGCCTCTGAGGAGATCACTCGGAAGTCGGCGCTGAATTGCCTCCGCATCATCCTTGATCACGAAGATGTTAAGACTGCAATGGAGCTTTATTCAACGGAGGATTACAGCGACGATTCAAATGGCGCGGCACTCATCAAGGAAGCGACCGCCCTCCTTAAGCTTTGGGATAAAGTTCTGGGTTCTGGCGAAAGTGTCCCGTCCAAGTACAAGACCTTCCTCAAGTATCCTCCTAAGAACAGATAGAGCGACTGCTTAAGACTTAAAAACAACGGCGGTTCCGAGGAAGATCCGCCGTTTTTTGTGGAATGCGAGTGGTGAAATTACGGTGAGATCAATTGCCTGATCTCACAGCGGAAGAGGTGCTAATTTCGGTGCTGATTTTGATTCGGAATAAACGAATTCCTTGCCTTCGTAATTACGAAGCACAGTTCGTTCATCGTTGGACTCCACGATATATTCAGGGTTGATAGGAATTTTCCCTCCACCTCCCGGAGCATCGATAACATATTGGGGGATGGCGTATCCGGATGTGTGCCCGCGTAAGCCTTCGATGATTTTGATCCCCTTGGAGATGCTAGTCCGTAGGTGGGCTGTGCCCTTTATTAAATCGCCTTGATAAAGATAATAGGGTCGGACCCGACACATTAGAAGTTTCTGAACGAGTTCTTTCTGAACTTCGACCGAGTCATTTACCTTGTCGAGAAGGACGGATTGATTCCCCATCATCACGCCTGCGTCAGCTAAACGACCAAGTGCTTCGTGAACCTCAGTCGTAAGTTCCTTTGGGTGGTTGGTGTGGATTGAGATAAAGAGTGGATGGAACTTTCGGAGCATCGCGCAGAGCTCTGGTGTGATACGCTGTGGTAGAAAGATTGGGATGCGTGAACCGATGCGAATAAATTGAATATGGGGGATCGCGTGGAGTTTTGTGAGGAGTTTCTCGAGCTTCGCATCCGAAAAGAGAAGGGGGTCACCACCAGAAAGAAGGACATCACGCACTTGGGGAGTCCTTTTGAGATAATCGATCGCCAGCTCCCACTGGGTTTCTAGTTTTTGATCGGAAACTCCGGAAACGACGCGCGATCGAGTGCAATAGCGGCAATAAGACGCGCAACGGTCGGTCACCAGAAATAAAACGCGATCTGGATAGCGATGGACGAGTCCGGGAACCGGCATGTGTGAGTCTTCGCCGCAAGGATCAGCCATCTCGGACGGGTCAGTGTGAGTTTCTTCGATGCGGGGAATCACTTGACGTCGAATTGGACAATCCGGGTCGGTCGGGTGAATGAGGTTGAAATAGTGCGGGGTAACAGACGTGGCAAGTTTGGTGCCGGTGAGGAGGATCCCTGCACGCTCTTCTTCGCAGAGCCTGAGATGTTTTTCGATATCAGCGAGCGATGAAACACAATTTTTCAACTGCCATTTGGCTGAATTCCAGTCTTCGTGGGGAATGTCTTCATTTGCCCAATATCCAGGCGCGGAGGAGGTGAAGGAGATGTTGCTCACGTTGCTTTTAGTCTAGGTATGAATGGAGAGATGTCAAAGAAGCCGTTTCGTGGGCTTTAACAGATTGGCTTGGGGCCTAGGCCGCGCTTTCGAGCGCTAACAGCCCCCGAGAATTCCTATCAGACGTGAAAGGATTATTCTTCCGTTAAGGCGCGTGGCTGTCTTCTCGACCTTCACAGATCGTTAAAAGTGGCATCTCAAGCGTTAGAGCCCAAATTCCTTGAGCTTGGGCTCGATCGCCTCCGCCCAAATTTCGTAACCCTTCTGTCTTGGGTGGAGGGCGTCTGGCATCACTTGCTTGGTGAGGATGCCCTCGGCGGTAAGGAATTTATCTGAAATGTCTAAGTAGTGAATCCGCTCTCCGTTGTGGAGTTTCGAGATCAACTTGTTGATTTCAAGGTTGTTCTTCCGTTTGGCATCATCGGGTTTCACCCCGCGAGGGAAGACGCCGAGGAGAAGGATTTTTGCCTGCGGGCAACGGGCCCGGAGTGTGGAAACGATTCGTTCAACGCCATCACGAACTTCAGTTGGATCTTGCATGATATGCCCCGTGTTATTCGTGCCAATCATGACAACGGCTGCCTTTGCTTTTTTCTGGTTTCGGAGATTCCCATTATCTAAACGCCAGATCACGTGTTCAGTACGGTCCCCTGAGATTCCTAAGTTGAGAGCCTTGCGATTGCCGTAATATTTTTCCCAGGTCCCTTTACCCGAACCTTCCCAGCCTTGAGTGATAGAGTCGCCGATAAAGAGAAGGTCGTGTGGTTTCTTGGCGTTTTTATTCATCGATTGGTGACGTTTCATCCACCATTCATCCTCGCGTGGCTCGCCGATAATAGCGGAGTGGACGCGATATTTTTTACGAGCAGAATCGAGTTCTTGCTTCATTTTGTTGAAGACGGCGGCATAGGCTGGATCATTGTGGACCGATTTCATTTCCTGTGGATCCTTCTTCATGTCGAAAAGTTGGTATTCTTTGGTCTTGGGGACCCAGAAGATCTTGTGATCTGCAGTTCGGACTCCGTCGTGGGCGGCTACGTTATGAGTACGCTCGCCGGAGTAACGGTAGTAGATGGAATCACGCCATCCTTTAGGCTTTTTACCGGCCGCTTTAAAAATGGGAACAAGTGATTTGCCCTGCATGCTTTCCGGGATTTTAGCACCAGCGAGTTCTAGGAAGGTGGGGCCATAGTCGATATTTTGGATGATAGTATTGGATACAGAGCCTGGCTTAATCTTTCCGGGCCAGCGAACAACAAAGGGCATCATAAGTGATTCTTCAAACATCCAGCGTTTATCGTACCAGCCATGCTCGCCAAGATAGAAGCCCTGGTCTGACGAGTAGATAACAATGGTGTTTTCAGCGAGACCCGAATTGTCGAGGTGGTTTAGGATCTTGGCGATCCCTTCGTCCATGGACTGAATAACGGCAAGGTAGTCCTTTATATATCGCTGATACTTCCAGCTTGTGATCGCTTTTTGGTCGAGCTTTCCAGCTCTCATATCTTTGATGAATTGCTTGTTTTCGTCCTCGTAAGCAGAGATGAAAGTCTTCTTATCTTGATCGGAGAGCCGATTAAATTGGCCGTTGCCAGGGCCGCCAGTGAAGTGGCTTGGGAACAGATTCTTACCCTGCATCTTCATGTCATTTCCCCAAGACATATGGTCTTGGATTCCCATTGCGTGTTCCTTGAGGACGGAAGAACGGTTTTCGTAATTATCAAAAAGAGTCTCGGGCTCTGGCATGTTTACATCATCAAACATGTTAATGTGACGGAACGCGGGTGCCCAGTTCCGGTGGGGAGCCTTGTATTGGACCATTGCCATGAATGGTTTTTTTGAGTCAGCAGCCTGCTTGAGCCAGGTGAGGCCTTTTTGAGTCACAAGGTCATTACAGTGGCCTTGGAAACGCTTACGCGTATTGTCCATCTGAATGAAGTCAGGATTATAGTAAGCCCCTTGCCCGGGCAGGATTTCCCAGTAGTCGAAGCCGATAGGATTGGAGTGGAGATGCCACTTTCCGATCATTGCGGTGGTGTAGCCGGCTTGGCGGAGTAGATCGGGGAAAGTGGTTTGGAGGCCATCGAAGTAAGAAGAATTATTATCGATGAAGCCGTTTAGGTGGCTGTGTTTTCCTGTGAGAATGGAGGCACGCGAAGGCCCGCATATCGCATTGGTGCAGTAGGATCGGTCAAAGCGCATCCCCTCGCGAGCGATCCGGTCTATGCCTTTGGTCGGAGCGATTTCGTCGAAAAGTCCGCCTGGATAGCACGAAATGGCATTTGGGGCGTGATCATCTGAGAAGATGAAAAGGATATTCGGGCGATCCGCTCCTGAGAGAGCGAGCGTGAGCCCAGCAGTAAAGGTGAGAAGGTGTTTCATGAAAGTTTAGGTTCTTTGATACGGATGCAACTGTTAAGATCTTAAAATTAAGATTCCCGAATTCAAGGTCGGAGCCTAGTTTCTGGCATACCTAATGTTTTTTGGAGCACATAGAGAGACGATGCGTGCGTCCTGGGCGGCTATTCTGGAGGCGATCAAAGTCTCAGACGGAATGCCTGTCTCTGATTTATCAAGAGAGCTCAAAATGAGTTATATGGGAGTGAAGCAGCATTGCTTGAAACTAGCGGAGCTAGGATATTTGGAAGAATGGCGGATCCCGCGAGCAAAAAAAGAGGTGGGACGCCCTGAAAAACTCTATCGATTGACTCCGAAATGTAATGCTCTTTTTCCGGAAGCTGGAGTGGGTCTGACTCTAGCGGTTTTGGAGGGTGTCAAACAACTTTACGGGGATTCGGCGCCCGAAAAACTTTTATTCCATCACTTTCAGGTTTTGAGAGGGCAATGGCAACCTAAGGTTAGAGCCGGAAAATCGATGGTCGAAAAAGCAACTCGGTTGGCTGATATTCGCGATAAGTCGGGGTGGTTTAGTAAGTGCCACTATGATGCGGAGACCGGTTTTCGAATTGAGGAATTTCATAATCCATTGAAGAAAATTTATGAAGTTTATCCCAACGCAGTGCGAATGGAGGTCCAAATGATGGAGCAGTTGCTGGGAACGAAGATTGCGCGGACTGAGGTTTCAACCGGCAAGGGTCGCAAAAGGGTAGTTTATGAAATCGCCACTCTTGGAATTCGTCAGGAAGGTGTGAAAAAATTGGGAGCTCCGGCTCGAAAGAATGATGATGGAGGCCAAGGGAGTCTGTTTTAAATTGACCTGGGGCTAGCCCTCGAATGGGGGGAGGGTGAGCGCGGATGTAAGACCGTAGAGTCTAGGATTAGAAACGGCAATAATCCTGTTGAGGGCTTTCCGATCAGCCGGTTTTAGTGGGGGATTTTCTTGAAGGATCTAATTCAGCGAAGAGTGAATTTGCTGAAGAGTCATTATGGCGTAGCTCGTGACGAGAACAGGGTCGTTTTCCATCCAACGGCTGGCTTTTGTATTAACCCATGAACCGTCTTCGCGCTGTCCGTTGATGACGGTGGCGGCGAGCTCAGAACGCCAGTCAATCTTCAGACCGTCTTTACCCTCGAGGGTTGGTTTATTAGCTGCCACGAGGCTTTTAGCCATCGCATGGTAGTAATAGTAGAGACCCTGTCCTCCGAGGCCTGGATTCTCTTTCAGAGTGTAGTTGTCCGAAAGCCAATTAATTACGGCCTTAACCCGCTGATCGCTTTCGTCTAGATCCGAGTAAACAAGCGAAAGGAGTCCGGAATAGGACATGGAGCCGTAGCCGCGGAGAGCCACGCGTCCGGTTTTGCTATCGACCGCTTCCCCCGCTTTTGAGTTTCCAGGGTAGTAAACAAAGCTTCCATCGTTACCGGTTTTTTCACCCTTGTTGGTAGCTTGAAGATTCTGGCAGCGGGAGACAAACTCGAGAGCTGCTTCCCAGTCGAGCTCAATCGCTTTCTTGTCGCCGGTGTCGGTGGCAAGGGCGCGAGTTGTGTAAAGAGCCTCAAGCGCTCGGTGAGTGTTTGAGAGGTCAGAGTGGGCAAGCGACCCGCCGTAGCCTATTCCACCGTCAAATTTGGTGTCATTTTCGCCTTTTACCCCCCAATCGGTCTGGTGATTGATCAGGAAATTGCGGGCACTGATGATTTGATCCTTATATTTTTCGGGTCCGGCAATCCAGAGAGCCATGATGGACGCAGAGGTCGAGTAGGTGGCCATTCCTCGGCCGTAGATTCCGCCGTCCTCTTTTTGTTGAGACAAAAGCCATTCGATCCCCTTTTTGACAGGCGCAGGAACGGTTCCCTTTGGGTCGAATGAAGGATCAAGAAGGAGGCACTTCACCGCAAATCCGGTAAAGGCTGGGAGGTCGGGGTCACCCCAGTAGCCTTCTTTGTTTTGCTGACCAATAATGAACTTGTTCCCTTTCTTGATGACTTCTTGGGTTTCAAGTTTGATCGAGAGATGAGCGCCTTTGAGTAGAACCTTGTCTTGTGCGATCAGACTGAGGCTGGAGATAGCGATAATAGAGGAAATGAGGAGCTTCTTCATTTTTGTGGAGTATGAGGTTTAACGACGATGGTGACAACTGTCCCTTCTTCTGGAGTGATCCTTTCGTTAGGTATCCAAACGTCACCTAAAAGGCGATCTTTGCCAAAAAAGTTTATGATTGCTTGTTCATTTGTGTAGATCCCGAAAATGATCCCGCCAATTTCAGCCTTAAATCGTCCTTCATGCATGTAGGATCCAGTTGAGAGCCAGGGGCCTTTCTCCATTACGCTTAAGGAGGCTTCCTTTGTCTCGAATTCTTGGTTGGGCTTCGGAGTTAGCGCCTTCTTGGGCCAGTTGATATGGTGGACTAGCTTGTTGGCAGGAATCCTCTTCTTCTTTGCTCCTTCACCCCATTCCACAAAAATGTCGACTAGAGATGCAGCATGTGTTTCTGGCGAAACAGGCGGAAACTTGCCGGTTGGCTTCCACGTGTCCTCATCAAAGATTTCGAAAAGCTCCTTGGAGGCTTTGATGCCGAGAAGCTTCATCGCGATATTTATGTTTGTCGGTGAAGCATCGGTCAAAATAAGGGTTTCGTGGACCTTATCGCTCTTGGTGGTCGCCAAAAAGTATTCGATAAGACCTTTTGTCATATTGATCCCACCTTTGAAGCTGAGTTCACGTTTCTTTTGATGAAGGTGGATTTTACCAATCTTTACTTCATCATCATTTAGACGCTCGATTTTCGGTTTTTCAGGGCGTTTCGATTTTGCCGGGGAAGGCTCTTGGGCAATCGCAGTGCAGAAGAGCGAAAAAGTGGCGGTGATGAGCAGTTTGATCATAGCTACAAGGGTGGGACGGTTGTGAATTGATTTTCTTAGGGAATTTAATCCAAATTTAAATCTACTGATTCGTCAGGGTGTTCCCCAGCGGTATTGGGATCGTTTTGTGGGTGATGAAGTGATTGCGCAAAATCCCGCCACATTAAGCGAGTGATTTGCCGAGAAAGATAATCTTCTCCCTTCTTAAGGTTTTCAGAAGCTGATGGATACCCAAATTGGGTGAGGTGACTCCGAATGGTTTTGAAGACCGCCAACGATATTTCTTGGAGATGCTCCTCATCGTTCCTTGTAAGTCGAAGAGTAATGACTGCAGAAGAAGTTGTGTTATCGCCGGGGGCCGAGAGCCAAAGGGCAATAGGGTTATTAGTGGGGGAATCGGGATTGTCGCTGCTGTCCATTGTGGGGATAATGTTGAGCTGGTCACCCGAAGATCCACGAATTCGGGCTGCAACCTCTTGAAGAACATCTCGCAAGTGATCAGATGGCTTGTGAGCCATTCCAAGGTGGAGGTTGAGAATCATCTCGTTGCTGGGATCGATATTCCAATTTGGGAGGTTCTTTGTGAGAGCAGCGATTCCCTGCGCCGCCTCGGCTCGGGAGTTGGGTTCAGCCATACTTGTATCGATCACTCTTTCGAAGGCTAAGAGGGCACGTTGGAATTCACCTCGCGCTCGGAGTGTGGATGAAAGCTCAAAAAGACGGTCAGGCGATTCTCCGCGGGCGAAGTCCCGGTAGGCACCTAGTCCCGGACTAGAGACTAAATCGCCCAGTTCGAATTCGGTGATTTCTTTCACCTTAGGCGGCGTAATTTTGTCAGGTTCTTTTGGCTGCTGAATAGTATTGTTGATCTCAGGCTGATCTTTGATTTCCGGCTGCAGCACTAGAGATAGGTCGATCAAATCTGAAGTTTCTTCGGTTTCTACGATTTCCATACCTGAGGGGGTCAGGAAATCCATGTTCTTGGTACGCAGATGCCACGTGAGAAGGATAGTCCCGATCACTGCAAAAACGACAAATGCCCAGTGGATTCGCACAGGGTTTTAGAGTGGGAGAGGGGAGGGCGTAGGTGAAGCGCAAAAAAAACCGCAGCGAGAAAACTCTTACTGCGGTTCAAGGAATTTAGCTAGATCCGTGTGATCAGTCTGCTGACTTCACCTGAATGGCACGCTTACCTACACGATCACGAAGATAATGAAGCTTTGCACGACGAACTTTGCCGCGTGAGATGATCTCTACCTTGTCAATTCGTGGGCTGTGGACGCAATAGACGCGCTCAACACCTGTCCCATACGAAATTTTCCGGACGGTGAAAGCAGAGTTGAGGCCACTCCCAGACTTGGCTAAAACAATGCCTTGGAACATCTGGATACGCTCTTTGCCACCTTCAACCACGCGATTGTGGACCTTGACGGTATCACCGACGTTGAAGTCGGTAACTTCTGACTTCATTTGCTCTTTCTCGATCTTGCTGATGATATCCATGGTCGTAAAGTGGGTTGACGGGGCGGAGGAACTACGGGAAGCCCGCAATGAATGCAAATCTTTTTTGAGGAATACAGCTAATCGGACAAAAAAAGGCCGGGATTGTCCTGCAGAGTCAAGATTAGAGACTTAGCGCCCTGAACTCAGAGCGTTTTCCGGGTGAAACTGTCAGCCAGTTACTGGGGGAGTAGGCGAACAGGATAAGAATCCTAAAAGACTAACTAAAATAAGAAATAATGGGAGCTTCATCGACTTTCGCTGGCTTTCGACACAACCCTTACAAGGATGGCTTATTAAGTCAAAGTTCTTCCATTAATTCCTCGGCCACATAGGTCCAGATTTCTCCTAACGTCGGGTGGTAGGAGGGGATTTTAAGGAATTCGGCGACAGTTAAGTTTTGATGGAGCGCGACCATCATGGTGTGGGCGTAGTCGATGACGTGTGGTCCAACTCCGGCTGCACCAAGGATTTTGCCAGTTTTGCGATCGGCCGTGATCGAAACAAGGCCGTGCTTCTCTCCAACAATTTCGCCTTTTCCTTGATCATCGTAACGGTAGAAGGCTGTGACAGGGTCAAATCCTCTTTTGCCTGCCTCATTTTGGTTCCAACCAAGCTCGACCAATTCGGGATCGGTAAAGATTCCGAAAATATTGAGTCGTTCATCCCAAGTTGCGGTTTGCTTCGAACTCTTTAGATAAGCGGCGACGTTTTCGCCAGCCGCTTCACCTTGCATGACCGCGAGGTGAACGACTGCCAAAGGGCTAGAAACATCGCCCACCCCAAAAATGTGTGGCTCTGACGTTTGGCAATAATCGTTAATCTCAAGCTGTCTTAGATCATCAGAGAATCCTGCAGCGACAAGATTGAGAGGGCCGAGATTGGGCTTTCGACCCGATGCCATTATTAATTGGTCACAATCGATTTGGGTTTCTTCCCCGATCATGAGGGTAAAGCCGGAATCATTGTGGCTGACTTTAGTTAATGGTTTTTCGAAAATGATGTCTATCCCGAGATCTTGACAGCGTTTCTCCATTGCTTCCGAAAGAGCCGGAGTCACTCCGGAAACAAGAGGGCGGCTTCGGGAAATAATGGTGACCTTGGATCCGAGGCCCTCGAAGAGAAACGCAGACTCCATCCCAACCGCTCCCGTTCCGACCACGACTACCGATTCAGGAAGGCGTGGGAGATCGACGATATCGTCACTGGTCCAATAGGGAGAGTCAGAAAGACCCGGGATTTTTGGGATACTTTCGACCGAGCCCGTCGCAACAACAAAAGCCTTGCCCTTAAGGGGCCCATGTCCTTCGATTTCAATTTCGTGAGGCGAGATGAATTTTGCGTAGCCACGGATGAGATCAAAGTTACCGTTTTTGAGCCCTTTGACACGGTAGTGTTGAAAATGATCAATTAGGCGTGATTTTCGATTTCGGAGGGAATTGATATTAACTGATGGATTTTGGACTTCGATAGCAAATTCACCTGCTTCCCGAATGGCACGCATGCGGCTGGATGTTTCGAGGAGCGCTTTGGTGGGCATGCAGCCACGTAAAATACAAAGACCGCCAAGTTCCGTGGCCCCATCGATAACGGCAACCTTGAGGCCAAGGCCCGAAGACTTCTTTGCAGCGGCATAGCCTCCACTTCCTCCACCGATCACGATGACATCGTATTCTTCCGACATATCAGGAAATCTTGTCGAGTGTCTTGGAAAAGACAAGCCATCCTTCCTAGCTTTCGAAGTCACGGTATTTACTTCTAGATTTCCAGGATTGGATCAGGCCGAAGTAGGCCTGATCCAAGTCATTGTGACGTTCTCAGCCAAGGTTGGAAACCGGTCCTAGCGGTTTTGAAAAAAATGGGCTACCTCATCCAAAATACTGATGAGATTCATCATGTAACGTTGCGGAAAGCGCCTGTCTTTGAATCTATGATTTTTTTCTTCCGAACTTGGGTCCCGCAACACTGTTGACACAAAGGGTTTGGTTGCTAGAGTGCGCCCCTTTCCGACCGGATTGACCCGCAGTCCGCTTGGGAAACTTGCCGTTTAATTCTCAAAATAAAAACACCATGGCTACCAAAAAAAAGGCCGCTAAAAAGGCCGCCAAAAAGACAACCGCCAAGAAAGCAAAACACGTCTATTACTTCGGCGCAGGAAAGTGCGACGGAGATGGATCAATGAAAGCTCTTCTCGGGGGAAAAGGCGCGAACCTCGCTGAGATGAGCAGCATCGGAGTCCCCGTTCCTGCTGGTTTCACCATCACCACCGAAGTCTGCACTTACTATAACAAAAACGCTAAGACGTATCCCAAGGCCCTTGATGCTGAGATCGAGGAGAACATCACCAAGGTGGAAAAAGCCATGGGTAAGAAGTTCGGTGATCTCGATAACCCACTTCTTCTTTCCGTTCGTTCCGGTGCTCGCGAGTCAATGCCTGGAATGATGGACACTATCCTTAACTTGGGAATCAACGACGAAGTCGTTGAAGCTCTTGCCAAGAAGACTGGCAACCCCAAGTTCGCTTGGGACTCCTACCGTCGTTTCCTCCAGATGTATGGAGGTGTTGTGATGGAAGTGGAAGCCCACGCAGGTGAGCACCACGATCCTTACGAAGTCATTCTCGATAAAGCCAAGGCCAAGGCCAAGGTGAAAGACGACTCTGGCTTGAAGGAAAAAGATCTCCGCGAAGTGGTTGCTGCTTTCAAAGCACTTATTAAAGAGCGCTCCGGTAAGAATTTCCCTGAAGATCCTCGTGAGCAGCTCAAAGGAGCCGTGAGCGCTGTCTTCAACTCATGGCAGAACGATCGCGCGACAGTTTACCGTCAGAAGTATGGTATCCCCGCTGCTTGGGGAACCGCCGTCAACGTGCAGGCTATGGTCTTCGGTAACACTGGTAAGACCTCCGGAACCGGAGTTGCTTTCACCCGTGATCCGGCTACCGGCGAAAACGTTTTCTACGGTGAGTATCTCATCGACGCCCAGGGTGAGGATGTTGTAGCGGGTGTTCGCACCCCGAAGCCCATCGCCAAGATGGCCAAGGACCTTCCCAAGTCGCACAAAGAACTTCTCGTCATTCGTAAGAAGCTTGAGAAGCACTTCCGCGATGTGCAGGATGTCGAGTTCACCATCGAAGAAGGTAAGCTCTGGATGCTGCAGACCCGTAACGGTAAGCGCACTGGTTTCGCCGCTGTGAACATCGCCCTCGACATGGTGAAAGAGCGTCTCATCAAAAAGGAAGAAGCGATCCTTCGCATTCCTGCTGATGACCTCGGCCACCTCCTCGCTCCGATCTTCGACGCCAAGGCTGAGAAGGCTGCCAAGAAAGTTGGTAGCGGACTTCCTGCCGGCCCTGGTGCTGCTTCCGGAAAGATTTACTTCAGTTGGGAAGACTCGGTTAAAGCTGCTGAAAAAGGAGAGAAAGTCATCCTCGTTCGTCAGGCCACTTCTCCGGAAGACCTTCGCGGCATGATCGCTGCTGATGGAATTCTCACCACTGAAGGTGGTGCTTCCTCACACGCTGCTCTCGTTGCCCGCCAGATGGGTAAGGTTTGCGTCTGCGGTGCACACGGAATGACCATCGACTACTCCAAGAAGACTCTCTCCGGAAACGGCGTGACTCTGAAAGAGGGCGATGAGCTTTCTCTCAACGGATTCGTTGGAAACGTCTACAAAGGTGGCATCAAGTCTTCTCCTTCCCAGGTCATCCAGGGACTGATTGAGAACAAGGCTGCCGCCAAGAAGTCTGCGACTTACAAGAAGTTCATGGAACTCATGAGCTGGACCGACAAGCTTCGTAAGTTGGGTGTCCGCACCAACTCCGATACTCCGGAGCAGGTTCAGCAGGCTATCAAGTTCGGTGCTGAAGGCATCGGCCTGACCCGCGCCGAGCACATGTTCTTCGAAGGCAATCGCATCGACTCCGTTCGTGAGATGATCCTTGCTGACGACGACGAAGGTCGCGCCAAGGCCCTCAAGAAGATCAAGGTCTTCATGAAGAAAGACTTCATCGGTATCTTCAAGTCACTCGAAGGCCGCCCCGCGACCATTCGTCTTCTGGACCCACCACTTCACGAGTTCATCGGCACCATGGATGCCGCTCAGAAAAAGGATCTCTCCAAGAAGATTGGCATGAGCGCTCCAGCCATCACCAAGCGTATTCACGCTCTTCACGAAGAGAACCCAATGCTTGGTCACCGTGGTTGCCGTCTCGGCATCAGCTACCCGGCTGTTACCGCAATGCAGGTCGAGGCCATCCTCGAAGCTGCAGCAGAAGTTCAAGCCAAAGGCATCAAAGTTCTCCCTGAGATCATGGTCCCACTCGTTGCTTATGCACGTGAGCTTGAGCTCCAGAAGAACGTCATCGACGAAACTGCCGCTGCAGTTCGTAAGAAGCTAGGTCTTTCCAAGTCCAAGTTAAAGTACACCGTCGGAACCATGATCGAGATTCCTCGCGCTGCCATCACCGCTGCTGAAGTGGCCAAGCACGCTGAGTTCTTCTCCTTCGGAACCAACGACCTCACTCAGACCGGACTCGGATTGTCTCGTGACGACTCCTCCAGCTTCCTTTCAACCTACCAGGATGCGGAAGTGCTCAACAACAACCCATTTGCTGGTCTCGACCAGGAAGGTGTGGGCCAACTCGTTGAAATGGGTGTCAAAGGCGGGCGCAAGACCGTCAAGAACCTCAAGATCGGTATCTGTGGCGAGCACGGCGGAGATCCTGATTCCGTGAAGTTCTTCCACCGCACCGGACTCAACTACGTGTCCTGTTCACCATTCCGTATCCCCGTTGCCCGTCTTGCCCTCGCGCAAGCGGCCCTCGAGGAAAAAGGCATGGCCCGTGGTGAAGTGAGCTAAGGGCTAACGAACCAAAAAATTCCAAAGCCCCGTTCGTGAAAGCGAGCGGGGCTTTTTTAGGATCACTTTTGTTCTTTTTTATATCGGGTTTGAAGGATCCTTTAGTGACGGTTACTCAGTTCCGAATTTCTAGGAAGAGAGGAAAGAGGCAAACCGTATGCCTACAAACGAAAAAACGTAGCTTAGATCTTTTTGACAAACTGTGACTTCAATTTCATGGGGCCAATGCCATCTACTTTGCAGTCAATATCGTGATCCGCCCCAGGGGTGATCCGGATATTCTTGACCTTGGTGCCGATCTTAAGAGTGGTGGAAGTGCCCTTAACTTTGAGGTCCTTGGTGAGTTGTACGGTGTCGCCAGAGTTGAGCTCGTTTCCGTGAGCGTCACGGAGGAGGAGAGCTTCCGCTGCCGCCGCTGCTTCTTCGGCCGACCATTCGTGTCCACAATCGGGGCAGGCGAAGAGTGTTCCGTTTTTGTAAACGTATTCCGAGTTGCACTCGGGGCAGTTGGGGATGGTCGACATAACTTATAGAGACTTTCTATTTGATTGGTGAATTCGCTTTCACCTCTTCGAGAAACTCCCAGCGGTTGATAAGTCCGTCGGCCACTTTCTTGGCAGCTTCAAGTTCTGCCATGACAACGGGGATTTGTTCAAAGTTGGTTTGGACTTCGGGCGAAGAAAGTTTCTCTTGCAGAGTAGTGACCGCATCGTCGGCCTCCATCACCTTTTCCTCTAGGGTTTCGAGTTCTTTGGCTTCGGCCATGGTGAGCTTTCTTGGTTTATCCTTTTTCTCAGAGGCCCGTTTTTTAGCTGCACGGTTGGCAGCGGTGGCTTGAGCTCGCGCGGCGTTTTCACGTGCTTGTCGTTTCTCAAGATAGTATGAGAAATTGCCCGGGCTGACTTTTACGCCATCGTCTTCGAAGGCTACGATTTGATCACAAATACGGTCGAGGAAGTAGCGGTCGTGTGAGACGACAAGAATGGTGCCTGGGAAAGCCGAAAGGGCTTCTTCGAGCATCCTGAGCGATTGTAAGTCGAGATCGTTAGTGGGCTCGTCAAGGACGATGAGGTTGCCTCCGGTTTTGAGAACCTTGGCGAGCATGAGGCGGGCGCGTTCACCTCCTGAGAGGAGATCGACGCGTTCATTGATCCGTTCGTCGGAGAAAAGGAAGCGGCGGAGGTAGGCGCGGGCGCCGAGAATCTCGGCGCCAAATTCGATCTTTTCGTTTCCGTCCGAAATTTCATCGAGGAGGGAACCGGTGCCATCGAGCTGCATCCGGGACTGGTCGATGTAGTTGATTTTCACCTGCTTACCGAGGATAGCCTTTCCGGAGGTCGGCTCAAGTTGTTGGAGACAGATTTTCAGGAGGGTTGATTTGCCAACGCCGTTTTTACCCACGATACCGGTGCATTGGCCTTCTTCGAGAGAGAGGTTCACGCTACGGAATAGGGTGCGGTCTCCTAAGGTGATGGAGACGTCTTCAAGATCAACAATGGTATTGCCGAGTCTTGGAGGAGGAGGGATAAGAAGATCAATTTCACCTTCGCGAACGGGAGCATCCTGATCTTTGACTTCATAGAATGCATCAAGGCGGGAGCGGGATTTGGTGGTGCGGGCTTTGACGCCTGCTTTGACCCATTTGAGTTCGTCCTTAAGAAATTTTTGGCGCTTCTTTTCGGTGTTCTCGGCGATTTCCTGCCGGGCTGCCTTCGACTCGAGAAAGGCGGTGTAGTTTCCGGGATGGGAGTAAGCTTTGCCATCCGAGATCTCGATGATGCGAGTGGCGATGACGTTGAGGAAGTAGCGGTCGTGGGTGACGAAGATCACGGCACCGGTGTAAGTTTTGAGAAAGTCTTCCAACCAACGGATTGATTCGGAATCGAGGTGGTTGGTCGGTTCGTCAAGGAGCAGAAGATCGGGTTGTGAAGCAAGGGCACTGCACAGGGCGACGCGCCGTTTTTCACCACCGGAAAGTGGCCCTGTCTCGGATTCGAGTGGCGGAGTAAAGAGGGCGTTTGAAAGGGATTTAATGCGAGCGTCGAGATTCCAGCCGTCGGTGTGTTCAATCAGAGTGAGGAGGTCGGCGAGTTCGGATTCACTACCGTCGCCATTCTCATAGCGGGTAACGGCTGTGGCGACGTCGGCAGCACCGGCGGCGATGTTGTCGTAAACCGAGAGGGCGGGGTCGAGCTCGAACTCTTGGGGGAGGTAGCCGATACGGAGGCCGCGGCGGGCCGAGGTTTCTCCGGAGTCAGCTTGGTTTTCATTGGCGAGGATTTTGAGAAGAGAAGTTTTCCCGCATCCATTGCGTCCGACGAGGCCGACTTTCTCACCAGCAGAAATTGCGACCGTGACGCCATCGAGGAGGGTTTGGTGGCCGTAAGCGAGGCGGAGTTCGTTTGCGGAAAAAAGAGTCATGGGCTGCAGGAGGAGGGGTAGCGGAACAGCAAGAAATGTCGAGTGCTGGGAACTTTTCCTCCCAAAAAGATTGGGGGGAGGACAGACTGGTGATTTTGTGTTGATTGAGCTTGGGCTGTGCTCAGGAGAGATCACCGAACTTGTTTAGGCCAATAATATCGGGGATGAATGTTGCTCCTTCAATCTCTGTGAGTTTGAGATCAAGGCCCTGATGCTTGAGGCGCAGACGCTGAGGATTTAAATTCAGGAAACCTTGGAGATGACTTCGATCAGGTAATGGAGTTCTTGAGAGATCTCCTCGGGGGTGTCGACAGTTTGTGCGATTTCAGCACGAATAGCGTCTGCGAAGTCTTTTCGGAGGCGGTGAATTGAGACTTTGATTGCGCCGGGGGAAAGGTTGAGAGTTGTGGCAGCTGAGGCTTGGCAGAGGGTTGTGGAATCGCCCATGAGCCAAGCTTTAAGTATTTTAAAGTGAATGGGTTTTCCATTTTTTGTGAAGGTCGCTTCGACAGTCCGGAGTCCTCGGTCCATCAGCGCGAAGGCCCATTCGCGGTCAAAGTAAGAATCAGGGATGGAGCTGGTGGGGTCGGTGAGCTGGGGACTAGAGGTGGTCTCGGTAGCCGGTTCATCGAGTGATTGGTGTTTAATATTTCCTCCTCGTTTGAGGCGTCCTTTATTACGACGATCCTCTGCTAAAAAATGCTTTAGGGCACCGAGAAGATAGGAACGGAAGCGACCTTTTTTTTGATCAGCATGATGGATCGAATTCTTCCCAAGGAGGCGGGCAAAAAAACTTTGGCTCAATTCTTCCGCTTCGTCTCGAGATTTTCCTTCAAGGAGAAGGAAGCGAAAGATTGGGGTATAGTAGGCCTGACATAGCTCGGAGAGTGCGGATTTAGCTTCAGGAGTTTCGCCTTGTGCTTTACGCACAATCGTCCAGCGAGTGGTGTGGAAATTTTTTGATGCCGAAATCATTACTCCTGAGGTGGGATGGCTCTCTCCTCATCCGGTTTTGATGATGGAACAGGAAAATCGGGGACCCATTTTTCATGATCAGGGGAGGTGATCTGATAGGAGTTCCGGAAGACCTTTCCTTTTTTCACACGAATTTGGTCACCATCTTCGACCTGACCATAGTTTCTTCCGTTCACTGTGAGATTAAAATCCTTGATCTTAATTTGCACCCGAGAATGTTCACCGTAAAACGGGAAGATATGTGAAGAAGAGGATAATGTGTTGGAGGCGGTTATTGTCACTGTGGTTTGGATCATTGAAATGGTTACTAGAACCGTAAAGTAGGAAGCAAGGATGCTTGTGACTCGGCTGAAACGAGGCCCGGGACTCTTTTGGTGACGTGCCCAGTGTAAGAGAGGCGGGATGAGAGCCCAGTAAATTAGCCCAAAGCTTACGGCAAGAAGGAGAGCTAAGATGGGAAATGAGGTAGGGATACTAGCGCCTACGGACGAGGCCACGATGGCTAGGAAAATCAGAATGGGCCAAGTGACGGTGGCTAAGGTCGCTCGCGAGAGACCGCTTTTTAGTCCCTCGGATTGACGGATTTCTCGTAGGGAGCTTAACCCGAAAACGAAGCCGATGATTGCTGTGGTGACGGAGAGGATTGCTGCGCCAATTCCAAGGATGGGTTTCCACAGGTTTCGTGAAATTTCCTCAGATAACTGATTGGGAGTTTCGGGTGCAAGAGACTCAGAATATGAGCTAAAAGTGAAGAAGATGATATAAATTAACGGAAGGCTGATGGCGGTGAGGATCGCGGAGAGTGTTGCGAAGCGAGCCGGTGCGCCTTTGCTGCGATTGGCAGAGGGGAGAGGAGGGGATTTGGAAAGAGAGGCCACCTTAGTGCTGACATCTGCAGCGGTTTGGAAGCGAACCTCTCTTTCTTTTTCTAGGGTCCGTAGGACAATGTCATCAATGCGGGTGTCGACTTCGTTTTTAGCAGAGGGTGCCGCAAATCGGCCCAGTGGGAGCTCTCCAGTTAGAAGCTCGTAGAAAACAACACCAAGCGAGTAAATATCGGCTCTTTGGTCGACATCTTCTGGTGATTCGATTTGCTCAGGCGCCATATACTGGGGCGATCCCAGAATTGAATCTTGCCGGGTCAGAGTGAAGTTTGCGGGTTCATCTGGCCCGATGATTTTTGCAATCCCGAAATCGGCAATTTTAAGGCGGCCCTGCGAATCGAGGAGAACGTTTTCTGGTTTGATGTCACGGTGAAGAATTCCATCTTCATGGGCGGATTTCAGGGCGGCACACATTTCTTGTACTAGGGTAAGTGCTTCATCCGGTGTGAAACGACCTGACTGCATGGCTTGCCGCAGGTTGACCCCATCGATGAGTTCCATCACGAGAAAGTGGTAAGGGCCTGCTGTGCCGAAGTCGAAGATGGTGACGATGTTGGGGTGGTCAAGGCGAGCTAGAACTCGGGCTTCCCGGTGGAACCGTTCTTCGAAAGATGGATCGTCGTCTTGGACGTGAAGAATCTTAAGTGCGACCAAGCGTTCGAGCTTGGGCTGTCGGGCTTTGTAGACGACCCCCATCCCTCCAAAGCCGATCATTTCTAGGATCTCGAGATCGGGAAAGTGGGGGGCGAGTTCCTCTAGGGAAGGTGGGGGGGATTTTGGATTGGGTTTCGTCTGGTTTGCCGTGGTCGCGGCTCGACCTAAAACACAAGCCGGACAGAGGCCGGAAGGAGCATTATCAGGAATCGGGTTTCCGCACTGGGGACAGTTAGGAGAAGCTGGTTGAGTCATTTCAGTGGGTTCCTGAGCCATCTAATAACTCTAGTTACAGTAAAAGCCCTTTTTCTTTAGATTTCCCGATGTGAAGAAGATTCGGATAACAGAGTTCAACTTTCGAAGGAAGCTGCTTTTAAAGATCGTGAAGATCGATGAGTAGGCAAGATGTGGCTTATTCGAATGGCACTTCCCGATCATTAGGAATAAATTGAACCATTCGGAGCGTTTGGTCCCCCAAAATAGGATGAACAATGGGTCCCTCCCGAACGTAAAAAGAACGATGCTCCGCTCAATTGATCTCTTTTCTTTTTTTTCGATCTTTTGCGTTCTTGCCCTTCCGGCTAAGGACACTTTCTCGCCCTATACTCGTGCTGACGAGGTCCCCCAATCTGCGGCCGCGCTCTGGAAGAGCTATGATTCCAAAGCTGAACCACTTGAAGTCAAAGTTCATCACGAGTGGAAAGAAGGTGGTGTGGTCTCTCGTCTCGTTAGTTTTAAGGTGGGCACTTTTAAAGGAGCAGGTGCCCGTATTGCGGCCTACTACTGTTTTCCTGAAAATGGTAAGAAAAACCCGGCTTTTGTTTGGAGCCATGGTGGGGGTCAGCGTGCAGACCGAAGGCGAGGCCATTATTATGCGTCCCAAGGCTTTGCGACGATCGATATTAATTGGCTGGGGCGTCCGCTCGAAGCAGATCTCGATCCCGAAAATAAATGGGGAACGGATTGGGGAGCTGTCGATCCATCCCAAGGTCCGCGCTTTTACTCAAAAGCGTTGCGCAAGGGTTGGAAGCGTTCCCTGCAAGCTGATCAATACACGATTGACCCCATCGCAAGTCCGCGAAATGCCAATTGGTTCCTCCTCGCGGTGGCAGCCCGTCGGGCCATCACCTTTCTGGAGGAACAAGCCGAGGTTGATCCAGAGCGACTTGGGTTCACTGGATTCTCAATGGGCGGAACCATTACTTCCATGACTGCCACTGACCCTCGTCTCAAGGCTGTCGCCCCTTTCGTCGGAGGAGCCGGTTTTCTTCATATAGATTTCCCAGGGATTCCCCGCACGAGTATCGGTAATCATTTTAAGAATCCTGGTCTCTATCAAAAAACGATCGATCCGTCTGCTTACTGGCCTTCCGTGAAATGTCCCGTCATGTTTATTACTTCATCGAATGATTTCCATTCTGCCTTTGCGCGTATTTATCAATCGATGGACCTCCTTCCTCACCAAAATTGGCGCGTCACCAGTAACCTTCATGCGAATCACGGGCCAGGTCCCGAGCAGTGGGTTCTCCTTAATCTTTGGTTCCAAGAGCACCTCGCTGGGCGAGAGCAAAATATTCCGAAAACTCCTCCATCCACTTTTAAGATTGAAAATGGCCGAGCCCATTTTTCGGTGATTCCGTCCAGTTTGGATCGTCTTGTTGAAACCGAAATTTACTATAGCTACGATCCTAATTGTGTGACGCGATTCTGGAAGCGGGCAAGCGCGACTAGGGAGGGGGATACTTGGAAAGCTAATTTTAAGGTGCATTCCCAATTGCCGATCTATGCCTTTGCTCTATGCCGATATCGACTTGCCCAAGCGGAGCCCCTTGAACGTGGAAATACTACCACCAGCTTCACTCTAAATTCCGATCTTCATACCCATATTCCTGAAGATATTGATCTTGGTGCCATGACTCGACTTCCTAAAACCGGTTTGGTCGATGACTTCTCAAAAGGAATCGGGAGCTGGTCTTCTCGTGATCAATCCTCCATCAGGACCTACAAGTTTCAGGATCCTGAACTCGACACATCTGCCGAACGTAAACTCGCTCTCATCTTCAACTTGAAGAAAGACCAACCGCTCCTTCTCGGCCTTGGCGTTGACAGTAAATTCCTCGGAAATGGGAGAGACTTGGGCAGCTTTAATCATGGTCGTCGAATTGAGGGAGACGGTCCCACCACAATCACTCTCACTCCTGCCGACTTCAAAAACAAAGATGGAAATGCCCTTGAGTGGTCGGGGATTACGACCTTCTCCATCAGTCTCACCGACCAGAAGACCAAACAAAAAATCAAGCTCACTGATTCAAACGCATGGCAAGTTCTTAGGCGAATCGAACTGGTAGAGGACGTGAAAAAGAAAGCGGTACCTGGTGGACTTAGCTGTAAGAAGGGTAGCGGGAAGATCTTCCCGCCCAATTCCAAGTTCCTCCAGGTGGCGGGGCATGACGCTTATTTGGCCCTGCCCGAGGGAGTGGACGCCGGGCAGAAGACGCCGTGGCTCTGGTATTGTCCTTCCGACTACACGCTGCCCGGAAAGCTCGAGCAGTGGATGATGAAGCAGTGCCTGGATAATGGTATCGCGGTCGCCGGGATCGATGTGAAGGGCGATTTCGGAACGCCGGCCGGGCGCAAGATTTTCACCGCGTTTCACAAGGAGCTTACCGAGAAGCATGGCTTGACCAAGAAGGCCTGCATGTTGGCTCGAAGCTACGGTGGCACCCAGATGTACAACTGGGCCGCTGAACATCCCGAATCGGTGGCCTGCCTCGCAGGGATTTATCCGGTCTGCAACCTGGCGAGTTACCCGGGGTTGAAATCTGCTGCGGGCAAGTATGGGATGTCGCAAGAGGAATTTGCCAAGGAACTCAAGAGCCACAACCCGATCGACCGGCTCGCACCGCTCGCCAAGGCGAAGGTGCCGATCTATCACAACACCGGGGACGTCGACACGCTGGTGCCGCCGATGGACAACTCCTTTCTCGTGGAGAAGCGTTACAAGTCCCTGGGCGGACCGATGACAGTGACGATCTTCGAAGGCCAGGGGCACAATTACTGGACCGGCTTCTTTGAGGATCAAGCCATGGCCGATTTCATCATCAAGCATGCCAAGAATCAGAAAAATCCTCCCAAGGTGTTGATCATTGGTGATTCAATCTTCGGCGGATACAGCAAAGCGTTGATCGACTTGTTGGAGGGTAAGGCGGAGGTGACGAAACTGGGTGCGGTGGCGGGATACCGGATCCAGAAGGAGACATTTTGGCATTCACGGGGGACCGCAAAGTATCTGGATTTTGGCAGTGCCAAGGCCTGCATTGTGGATTTCGAACGCTTTGCGAAACATTTGGAAGACACCCCATATGATGTGATCCATTTCAACTTTGGCCTGAACGATATCTTTCGCGGCCGGAACGGGGCCTGGCACAACCCGGTCGATCAATACGCCAAGGATCTGGCCAAGATCGTGACCTTGTTGAAGACTCATGGAGCCAAGGTCATCTGGGCCAACATCACCCCGATTCCCGCCAATGCTCCTCATAATCCCGAGGACGACGAACTCATCTACAATGCTGCGGCCGCCAAGGTGATGAAGAAGCACGGCATCCCGATCAATGATCTGCACAGCGTGGTAACCGCTTGGGACGGCTACGCCGAATGGAAGAAGGGGAACGACGTGCATTTCCCCGGAGCGGTCTACTCGAAGCTGGCAGAGAAAATTGCCGGAGTCATCCTGGCAAAATTTCAAGGTTCCGAAGACTCGACAGAGAAGTAAGGAATCAGAGCGCTCTTCACCATCTTGCAAGTGCTCGCTCACCTGTTCGGCGGTGGAACGTGCCTGTTACTCATTCTTTCTCAGATGAAAATCACTGAGGACTGATCTTCACTTTTTCCGAAACGCTTCACTCTGCACCAAAGCCCGAATAAACCCAGTGATGGCATAGCGCTTGGTCTTCGCTGAATTGACGATGTCTTTAGCCAGGTCTTCGTCGGTAAATCCAAAGGGACGGCCGAGGGCGTATTCGATGAGGTGTTCGGTGAAGCCCCGGGCAAAATCGGCTTCGCGCCCGGCGATGAGGTCGCGTAACTCGAAGTAGTCAGCGAAAGCCGGGCCTTTGTGGAAGGCGCCGGAGGGATCGATTTTGTGTTCGCGTCTCCCTTTGCCTTCGATCAGCCGCCACTTGCCGGCGGCGTCAAAATTCTCGAGTCCGAAGCCAATCGGATCGATCTTGCGGTGGCAGCTCGCGCATTGCGCTTCCTCCATGTGGGCGGCGAGCTTTTCTCTCTTGGTGAGAGGTTTGTCGGCAAGGCGAGAGAGTTGCGGCACGTTTGGTGGCGCGGGTGGCGGAGGATCGTTCAGGATATGGCGAAGCACCCAGACGCCCCGCTCGACAGGACTGCTTTCAATGCCGTCGCTTCCCATGGCATGGATCGCAGCCATACCCAACAAACCACCGCGTGGTGACCCGGCTGGTAGGGCGACTTTTTGAAAGTCATTCCCGGTCACTCCTTCGATGCCATAGTAGGTGGCGAGTAGGCCGTTGATGAAAACGTAGTCACTCTTCAGGAGTTTGCCGAGTTGGCCTGATTCAGAATCGCGCAAGAGATGGGCGAAGGAATGATAGACTTCCTGGCGTGCGGCCGAGCGCGTGCTCTCGTCAAATTCACGGTGCAGCGTGGTATCAAATTGGAAGAAGTCGAGACGCTCCATATCGAGCCACTGGTGAAGGAATCCCGAGACGAATTCATCCGAGCGGGAATCAGCGATCAGACGATCCACCTGCTGACGAAGGACCTGCGGATTAGAAAGCTCATTCCGACCGGCAAGGTCGAGCAGTTCCCGGTCCGGCGGAGCACTCCAGAGGAAATAGGACAAGCGCACCGCAAGCTCGCGATCATTGAGTTCGCGGCGTTCGGAACCGTTGGATGGCTCGTTGAAATAGAGAAAGCCGGGCGAGGCGAGGATGATGCCGAGCGGCAGTTCGATGGCGTCCTCAAATGACTTACCGGCGGCCCGACGGGCTTCGTGGATTTTGACAAGGCGATCAAGGAAGTCGTCCTCCGCTTCGACGCCCCGGAAGGCCTTGAAGGCAAATTTCTTTAGGGTCGATCGAGCCCTTGAGCCTTCGTCGGGATCACTTGCTTCGGTGATCCACCAGTCGTCTCTAGCCGAATCACCGCTGGCAGAATTCAGCGGCCCTTCCCACTCAGCCCAATCAATCCACAAGGCGGGAGTAGGCCCCACCCCGGTTTCTTTTCGGGCTTCCTTGTAACGTTTCTGATCATTCTTAGGATCACGCTTTTCGCGCACCGCAAACTTGCGCGGACCATCGCGGGTCAGCGTCACCGGTACTTCGATGGTCTGTGGTTGATCGGTCGAACCGGTGATCTGAAATGTTGCGAGATGATGAAACTGATCCTTGTCGGGAACGGCCCCAAAATCGACGAAGTGTCGTTCGACCGGAGTTCCTTTGATTGTGCCGATGCGGAAGCGAATTTTGTAGTCTCCGGGTGGAAGGGAATTGACGACGTGCTTCGTCTTGAGCCAACCGGTCGGATGTTCCGGAGGCAGCGCAATGAACTCGGATTTGTTGACATCGGAAATCGTCAGGAGAGAGCCCTTCTTCGTCAGAGGGTCATCGAGATAACGCCGGTAGCTCGGTCCATTTTCTTCGAAGGTGCGAATACGGAATTTAGCTTCCTGTTCATCCGTGATCCCTTTCTGCTGCTTACCCGTTTCAAGAAAGGTCCGGGCGAGATCATGACCGCCCTTGAAGTAACCGTTGTAGGTTCCGCCTACTTTCCTGTTGGCATGCTCTTCAACCTCGCGACGCTGGGTCCAGGCTGGTGCCTTGGCTGAATGCGGCCCTTCCAGCTCGACCCAGTCGATCCAGATCGCGGGCGGGTGACCATAGCCGTTTTCCTTTTTGAAAGCGTTGTGGGCGTTCCAGAGCTCCTTCAGATTTCCGGTGTTAGGTTGCTTTTCCTGAATTGCGAATTCCTTCGGCGTATTGGATCCGACTGTCAGTGGAATCTCGATCACCTTCGGGTTTGCGATGGTGCCGCTGACTTGATGAGTGCTGATGGCCGGGCCGGCGAGCCCCCAATTTCTGGAGGCAATCTGACGCTGAGGGTGACCGACCTGAATGAATCGCCGCGAGGCTGGTGAACCGTCGACGGCCGCAGCCGCCAGGCGAAGAGTGTAATTCCCAGGCGGCAGTTTCTTCGGAGCGACGATGACGCGCCCAGTGCCGTGCGCGAGCTTCAAGTAGCTACCGCGATCGCGATGCGGCAAGGCAGCGTAGTGTTTGTGATAAGCGAGGTTGCGTCGATCCGCCACGGGATCGCCGCCGGCTGCTTTTTGCGAATCACGGAAGCCGAAGTCCTTGGGATTTGGCATGCCCTTGAGACGGTCGGCATAGGCGTAAAAGCGATTGGGGTGATCGATGAGTCGATCGGTCTTGCGAATTCCGGCAATAAGAGCCTGGTTTTCGGGAGACTTGGCTGCTTCATCGACGCCCTTCTTCCATTTGGAAAACCGGGCGTATTCGTCTTCGATTTGTGCGATCTGTTTTTCGTTTGCGGGATTGATGGTTTTCTCAGGCTCGACCCGGGTTCTGGACTCGGTCATTGCGACATCCGGGATCGGTCCTTCGAGTTCCATCCAATCGACCCAGATGGCGGGCGGAGTACCGTAGCCGTTCTTCTGCTTGTGGCGGTCGAACTCTTTTCTGAGAAGTTTTCCCGACTTGGGCTGGCGTTCCTGGATGCCAAATTCGCGCGGGGTGCTTGCGCCGATCGCGATATTGACCTCAATGATCTCCGGGTTCCCTATGGTGCCGGATACCGGTTGCGTGCTGAGCAATTGCGCGAAGCCGGGTGATGTTCCGTTGAGATTTTGGGGATGACCGATCTCGATGAAATGGCGGGAAGGATCGGAGCCTTTTACCGCGCCGACCCGAATCCTGAGCTTGTAGGCGCCCGGCGGGACGTCTTTCGGATCGGGGCGAACGTCAAAGCGTTGAATCCCCCGTGAAAGTTTCAGGTAGGCGCCCCGATCGTTGTGAGGAAGCTCAGTGTAGTGCTTCATGTAGCTGTGATATCGCTGATATGGGCTGTATAAAGCGGCAACGGCATTGATCGGATCGCTTCCGCCATAGTCGCGAGGATCGGGCGCTCCTTTCAGAACATCAGCCTTTTTATACCTAAGAGTAGGATTGGAATCATAATCCGGGTGCTTCCTCCGAAGGGCTGCCACAATTTCCTGGTTCACAGGAGCATCGGCGGCCTTGTCGACCCCTTCTTTCCAGGGGAGCCATTTCTTCCTATAGGTGTCTTCCAATCTCTTAATAATTTCCAAGTTCTTTACGTTGACCGTCTTTTCCGGTTCGACGCGGAAGACCCGGGACGGTTGCTTCTGAGCCGCTTGCCGCTCGAACACCTCGCCGATCGCTGAACGTCCGAGCTTCAAATACCGTTCGATCTGATCGCTGGAAATAAACTGTGAGGCTCCCTCAGTGTCGAAAGCGCCGCCTCCACCATCAGAAGGCAATGAGTTCACATCGACCTGTAATCCAGTGAGGGCGGCAATGCTGTTTTGGTATTCCCGCCGGTTGAGGCGACGCATCGTGATCTCGCCGCCCGAATCGGAAAGCGAACGACGCGCCTTGACCATGGTCTTGGCCAGGGCATCGAGGAAGTCAGCCTTCTCCTTCTGTTCCGGTTGCTTCTTTTTTTCCGGAGGCATCTCACCAGAGTTCAAGGAGTTCAACACTTTCTGCCAAAGCTCCGCTTCCTGAATATTGGTGATCTTGAAGGAGATTTCCTCAAGGTTGACCTTCCCCTTTTCGGATGCCGAATCATGGCAATCGAGGCAATAGTTCTCGATGAAATCAAAGTGTTTTTCAGCAAAGCGCACTTCCCTTTCTTCGGCTTGCACCGGTCCGCCAAGCCACACGATCTGAGCGAGAATTAAAAACGATATTGATTTCATCTCTAAGCCTGCAATTGCTTCACGATGTCCGAGCTGTCGCCGTGACGCTCGATGTCGACGCCCATCCCCTGCAGCATCGTCAGCCAGACATTGCAAAGCGGAGTGTCTTCCGGGACAACCAGATGCTGGCCGAGTTTGAGATTGGCTCCACCACCGGTAAGGACAGTCGGGCAATTGGTCAGGTAGTGAATGGAGCTGATGTTCGAACCGAAGGCCACGGTGGTGTGATCGAAGAGGCTCGATCCATCGGTTTCCTTGGTGGCCTTGAGCTTGTCGATGAAGCGAGCGAGGAGTTCGCTGTGAGTCTTATCGCGCATTTTGGAGGCCTCCATGCGTTCGCCGGGAGAGTAGTGGCTCACATTGTGGGCACTGGGTTTGAGAGCGAGACTTTGCAGGAGGGTGTTGCCGGGCATGCGGTAAGTCAGGGCACGGGTGCTGTCGGTTTGCAGGGCGGCGACGATGAGATCCTGCATGATTTCGATTTCGGCCTTTCCCTTCAGACCGGGCTCCGGTTCTTCGAGGGGAGCTTTTACTTTGGGAACGTCGAGCCAGTCTTCGTCTTTATTGAGGCGGGTCTCGATGTCGCGAATACCCTGAAAGTATTCGTCGAGTTTTTCGGTGTCGGTTTTTGAGAGGCCTTGCTGCACTCGTTTGGCTTCGGAGTGAATGGCGTCGAGGACGCTGCGGTTTTCGGCGATGGCGGCCTGGCGTTGTTCCAAGGGGAGATCATCGGCGGAGAAGAGCTTGTGGAAGATCTGAACGGGATCGTTGTGACCGGCGACGGGCTTGCCGCGCTGATCCCAGGCAAGAGAGAGGCCGGGGCCGTGCCCCTGCAGTTCGGAGGCGTTGAGCTGAAGGGAGGAGAAACGGGTTTCTTGTCCAAGGTGTTGAGCGACGACTTGGTCGACGGAGATGCTGTTGGCCATGTTTTGCCCGGCGACGGAATAACGGTTGGCTCCGGTGAGCCAGTAGGTGCTGCCCCAGTGGGCCTCGTTGGTGAAGCGGTTGGCGCAGCCCTGCACCACGGTAAGGTCCGACTTGTGGCGGGCGAGAGGAGCGAGGCCTTCGGAGAGTTCGAAGTCCGCGCCAGTTTTACTGATGTCAGGGAACCAAGTCTCCTTGGTGACTCCGAAGCCCATACCGAAGAAGACGGCGCGCTTGGGAGGGATGCCTGACTTGTTGGTCGCGGCGGAAGCGAATTGGCGGAAGCCGAGGGACCCAAGGGCAGGCAGCGCGATGAGCGCTCCAGTTCCGCGGAGAAAGTGGCGACGAGTGAATTGGTTTTTCATGGTGAAATTGGTTGGATTGGGTTCTCTAATCCTGGCACTCCCACAGGCGGACGGAGTCAAATAAGATCCGGCATTCCGGACCTCCCTTGAACGTGAAGCGTGGGCCGAACTTATCCTTAGGGTTAACGATGGTTACTTTCTCGTGCTCGTAAATCTTACTGTAACCGTTCACGCTGATTTTGATCTTACCGAGCTGATACTCGATGACCAAATCGATCCACTCATTGAGCGCCATTTTGGAATCAGGCTCCGAAAATACCGGACCATCCGGAAGCTTGATCCGATGTCCCCCTCCTTCCAGAACTCCCAGGAGAATCATGTGATGGCCAATCTGAAAACTGGGACGGCCAGGAGTGAGCTCTGGTTTTTCAAGCTTGTAGCGTAAGCGGCAGACGAATTTCTCGGGGATTTTGTTCAGATGCCCCACCGGCTCCAAGCCGAGATGATGATCCCGCTTGAGCACCTTCATCGCCTCTTCACGGTTGGTGAATTGCGGCTCAATGATCAGCTTTTCATCCTCGATCTTTTTTCCCTTGGCCGCCCCCCATCGTTCCTGATCCAATTCGCCGTCAAAATCGTCGGAGTAGACCAGCGTCCCTTTTTTGAAGAGATCGGATTTAAATTCCGGTTCTTCGGCTCGGAGGCCCATCGACATCGCGAAGATTGCAGCAAGAGGAAATAGAAGGGATTTTTTCATCATGGAAAATCGGAGAAGCAGGCCTGAAACAGAGTGACTACTTCACAACGCGCACCGGAAGATTGGGCTGCCTGATCACGGTGAGCTGAACATCATCGACGAAATAGCCGCCTAGCTTGATCGGAGTCGTTGAGGGCTTCTTGGTATTCACGTTCACCGAAATCAACGCGAGGGTGGCTTCTGGTTCCAGAATACAAGACGCGGTGATCCGCTTCCCTTCTTCTCCGGGTTCAAGCCTGACGGCCTTGTTTCCGATCGCAACCGCCTCACTGATCACCTGGGGCCAGGCCTTGCCAATGGAATCCGGCGCGGCCTGATAGAGATGAATGGTGCAACTCCCGGAAATTTTCGGCAGTTCGGCATCGGTCGGAGCGGACTCCCGACGAAAGCGGGCCGACAGTTCCAGAGTAAAATGGTTGTCTGAGTTCTCGGTATCCCACTGTTGTTGGAGAGAGGTGAGGTCGATGAGCTGAAAGACATTGCAGGCGGAAGCTCCGCCGTTGGGCTTGCCGGTGACATTGGCGGTTTCTAGAAAGCGTAGGATTCGATTTCCATCTTCTGCAATGACCTCGGCCGGGTCGCCACTCCAATTGCCGAAGCCTGACGGAAACCCGAGTGGCACCGGACCAAGCGAATCTTCAAAATTACCATTCGAAACGGAGACCATTCTTTCCTCTGATTTTGGGGAGTTGATCGCCCAAACGACTCCAACTCCAAGGAGACCCACGAAAGCTCCGGCAATCACGGCGGCGGCGAGAGGCTTGGCCCAGCTAATGGAAGGAGTCCCGGAAGAGCGGGGTGGGGTGGATTCCAGATCAAAAGAGATGACTTCATCACCAAGAGCTCCATGAATGCGGGCCGCTTTGAGGTAGTCGGATCGCACTTTGGCATTGGTTTCGATTTCTTTCGAGAGTGCACCGGCTTCTTCGTCGGTGGATTGACCATCGAGGTGCTTTTGAATGAGGGTTTGCCAATCGGGGAAGTCGCTCATGTCTGGGCCTTTCTAATTTGTCGTTCGATGCAGGTTTGTAGCTCGCCGCGTGAACGTTGGATCGTTTTGTAGATTGCTTCGACCGTTCGGCCTTCGCGTTTTGAGAGAGATTCGGGACTGCGCCCTTCATGGTAGTAGCCTTTGATCAGACGACGGGATTTTTCGCTGAGCTTACCCAGGCAGGTCCCGAGGTGGGATTCGATGGCATGATCGAATTCCGTCGGGTGCTCCATTTCGAGTTCGAGGGCCTCGATCGCTTTTTCAGAGAGTTGGGCCCGGCGTGATTCCCGTGCCAAAAAGCGTCGGGTTTCAATGCGCGTAAAGCCCATGGCCCAGTTGATAAAGGGGCGGGATGAGTCGTAGGTGTCGAACTGTCTCCAGAGAGCGACGGCCGTCTCTTGCATGATTTCCCGGGCATCGGCTCGATGCGGAACGGCGACTTGAATCGAGCGCAACATCGCCGGCTCGCTTTCGAGAAGCAAGCGGGTGAAGTGTTCGTGATTGTCTTCTGAATCCGCGACGGGCATGGGTGAAAAGGATATTCTTCACAACAGGTCCACGGAAGTATGGATTATTGGACAAAAAAGTTCAGATCTTTTTCAGCCGCTGAATATCGACGCGTAAGTCTGTTCCGGTTCAGTCTGTCTAGCAGAGAAGTAGCTGCGCTGAGAGAGTAATGCCATTCACTCTTGCCACTCTCTTTTTCAATCTTCAGCATTCGCTCCCAGCTTGACCTTGCGAGTCCTTGGTCCGTCTCGTTGTGTTCCGGCAAATTGAAAAAACTTCAGATTCTTCCACTTACCCAAGATTCACTACCCATGACTACCTCGACGTCAATTCTCCCGGATAAACTACACGAATACCCTCAACAGGATGTGATTGATGGAGCAGGCGTCGGACCGAATTCGATTCTCGATGATTGCCTGAACGAGAACGACGGGGTGCTGCAACTTCTGCACCGATACGCCGGCCGGACATTTTGCACACCAGGGCAACGGATTCGCCTAGATGAGAAGTCCTACTATCCGGACTACATGGGTGGAACCGGTCTCGATGAAATTTGGATGTGCTGCACCGTTCCCATTGTGACGGGAGTCATCGATACCCGCACGGGAAAGGCACCATTTCGTGAAGGAGAAGCACACGTCCTCACGCCGAACGGGCAAGTCATCTCACTGCAGGATTTGATTGCGGATAATCCCAAAGCCGTCATGGGCGAGAAGATCATGGCCGTTTCAGAATCCCTGTTCGGCGAGATCACCTGGCCGATTGTGTCCAAGAAGTTCGATAATCTGAATCCAATTCCGCATCACCTACACTGGTCAAAATGGGAAGTTTACGACATTAACTCTTTCGATAACCCAGGAGTTGATCCGTCGCATTATCACACCACCGCCATGGGGCTGTATCCCTTTGTCACGAAGGATGATTTTCTGGCGTGCATGAAGAGCTGGGGAGAAAGCGAGTATAATGGGGTTCGGCATCTGTCGCCGCACACCATGATGCATCTTGATAACGGCTTCGTGATGCCGAACGGTGTGCTTCACTCACCGACGGACCTTTGCACGCACGAGTTGCACGTGACGATGGATGAGCATTTCCTCGCCGAGGACCGGACACTTGACGGCCGCATCGGCGCAGCAGATGCATTTTACGCCTGCCGGGAAGAAGACTATCCGAAGGACCGGCACGAAGACTGGGAGTGCCTAGTTGATACTTTCGACTTCGAAGCAAACCAGGATCCTGATTTCGTGAAGAAGAATTCGCGTCCGGCCATCACCGCCGAAGAATTCGCCGGCGACGGAGTGGACGCAAAGTGGATTGTTTACGGTGATGTTCTTGGCGACCAGAAGTGCTCTATGCTTCGTCTCACCATTGCACCCGGCGGTAGGATGAGCTTCTGCCCGGAGAGCCCTGCGCTATTCCACACGAATGGTGGCCGCGGCCGGGTTGGGAAACTCGAAGTGCGCTATCATCAGGATATGAAGCTTGGCGAACTCTATCCCGAGATTGGATTTTTGACCCAGGCTGCACTTGATCGCGGCGGCGTTGAAATTGAGAACACAGGCACAGGCCCGCTCGTGTTAACCTTCGACTTTCCGCAGCACGCGCATTCTCAAACACCCGGTGTTGCCGTTTCGAGCTAGTCGATCGATTTTGGTCAATTGTTCGGGGTTTTCTTTGAATATGAGCGACTTTGATTAGCGTTTCTTGTTAGGTTTCAAAATTCGCGCTCCACGTGCCGGTTTGGAAGTTGCCGTCTTGGGATAGGGCATCTTGGCGTCGACTTCCTTTCGCCAGTCATGGAACATCTTCTTCAGCTTTTTGGCGATTTCTGGTTTTGATTTTGCGAGGTCTTTACGTTCACCGATATCATTCTCCAGATCAAAGAGCTGAACGGTTCCGTTTTCGTAGTATTCGATCAATTTGTATCGGCCCGAACGAATCGCGCCATTTGGACTTTGGTATCCATGATTGCTGTAGTGCGGGAAGTGCCAGTAGATTGGTCCACGTTCGTAGGGTTTCGCTTTCAAGGCGGGGACAAAGCTGCGGCCGTCTTGATGTTGGTCCGGTAATGCGGGAAGGCCCAACATTTCGAGCAGGGTGGGATAGAAGTCCGTTCCGGTCACAACGGCTTGCGAAGTGGTATTGGCTTGGGTTTTGCCAGGCCAGTGAACAACCAAGGGGACGCGAATGCCACCTTCGTAGTTCCATCCTTTGGCCCCACGCAGCGGAAGATTGGAGCTTGCGAATTGAGCGTCCAGTGATTTGCGCTGATGATTGATACCGCGATACTGATTCGAGGCTGACATGCCCCCATTGTCGCCTGTGAAGACAATGATGGTGTTCTCTTCCAGTCCGAGTTTCTTCAGCTTCGCGCGAATACGCGCCAGGCTTTCGTCCGTTGCTTCAAGCATGCCGGCAAACTCGGCATTGTCTTGTTTCTGCTTCACCCACCAGACACGAGCGTCTTGGTGCGCCTTTAACTCGTCGTTTTTTGCCAACGCCTTGAGTTCTTCTTCCGTGAGTGCCGGTCCGTCCGGATTGGTTTCGAGAATGAAATCTGGCCCCTTTTGTTCCGGCATTGCCGCAAGCTTCTTACGATATTTCTCCACCAGGTCAGGGCGCCCCTGAATCGGGTCGTGAACTGCGAAGTGTTCGAGATGGACAAAGAAGGGCTGGTCCTGATTTCGCTCAATGAAATCCAAGGCTGCATCGGTTAGCTTATCGGTGTAATAATCACCTTCTTTTGCTGGCAGTTTTTTATTGTAAGCACTCCCAAAAGGATAGTGATAGGAACGAACCCATCCCGTGATCTCCTCGTCGAAACCATAGGTCTTCGGATTCACGCTCACGTGTGCTTTGCCGTAGTTTGCGGTGGCGTAGCCGTGGCGCTTGAGTGTCTCGGCCAGGGTGACTTCTTCGTCAGGCAAGGCGGTCAGTTTTTCCCCGTGATGCAGCGGCTCGTAGTCGCGCTCGGGACGTCCTCCAAGCCACTCCGTTAAGTTGGTTCGGGCTGGATATTTTCCTGTTAAAATACTGGCCCGGCTAGGCGAGCAAACATGACAAGTGGCATAGGCATCAGTGAACCGCATGCCTTCTTTTGCCAATTGGTCGATCGCCGGAGTTTCATGGAACTGGCTCCCGTAGCAACCGACATCGCGCTGACCAAGATCATCGACGAGGAAGAAAATGATGTTGGGCCTGCCTTTGGCCGGAAGGTCTAAACTCGAAATGCCAAATGCAAAAAGGAAGACGAGAAGAGGAGGTAGGGAAAAGAGGGTTTGATTCACTGATTAGGGGTGGTTGATTTTGGTGTTTGAGTTTTTTGGGGCGGTTTTTAAAACAGTGGCTTGCTCATCTTGGCGTTTCGTTTTTCCCAAATCTTAACCAACTCTGCCAAACGCTCAGGTTCAGTTGCAGCGAGGTCATTTGTTTCGGAGAGGTCCTTCGAGAGATCGTAGAGTTCCCATTTGGCTTTGCCTGCTCCAAGTCGTTTGCCCATGCGAACCAGCTTCCAATCGCCGTGACGTAAAGCGGTCTTTCCTCCCTGACGCCAGAAGAGAGTCATATGAGGAACGCCGTCATTTTTTCCGGTAACAAAGGGAATCAGATCGACGCCTTCGACTTGTTTTGGTGCGGTGACTCCGGTGCTGTTGGCGGCTGCGGTCGCGAAAATATCGAAAGAGCTGACTGGCTTGTCGTAGACTTGGTCGGCGGGGATTTCGCCTTTCCATTGCATCATGAAAGGCACTCGAATCGCCCCTTCATACATCTGACCTTTCGAGCCGCGCAGAGGAAGGTTTGAGGATGTGAGTTCTTTCGTCGGGCCGCCATTGTCGCTCAGGAAAAAGACGATGGTGTTTTCTTGGAGCCCGGATTTCCGGAGCTGCTCCATCACGCGGCCAACGCTGTCGTCCATGTTTGCCAGCATCGCTGCGAAGATACGGCGGTGGATGTCTTTGATATGGGCGAACTTTTCCATGTAGGCATTAGCGCCTTGAAGCGGACTGTGAACCGCGTTGTAGGCGAGGTAGAGAAAGAACGGTTTGTCGTCGTGGCGATCGATGAAGTCGACGGCTTCGCGAGTGAGTGCGTCGGTCAGGTACTCGGTTTCAATGACTGGCTGCCCACCTCGGACGATCGGATTGTTTGCATCATAGTCCGGTTCGTCGCTCGGCCAGGTATGATAGTGCAGATTCTTTTTTCCGATCCAGCGTCCATCCACTCCACCCGGAAGCGTTTTACGGCGCAGCAAAGTTGTAACGCCCTTGTAGGGA
>Ga0213868_10000268_pt1 | contig 48998 bp, 31 predicted proteins | sample PICome_9_FD_160087 | JGI IMG/M metagenome (GOLD analysis project Ga0213868, IMG submission 160087) | Coastal seawater microbial communities near Pivers Island, North Carolina, United States - PICO127 | ecosystem: Environmental > Aquatic > Marine > Coastal | place: USA: North Carolina...
ACCTTCACTACGATACGTTTTTTGTTGTGAGTAAACCCACGCTGATCCATCCCAGTGCCATTCACTACCACCGTATATTTTGTTTGGATAAGACTCTCCAAATACGTTGTTATAACCAATAAGAACGTTAATACAATCTCCTACATTTAATGTTGTAGATGATGCACCATATATCTCTGTTAATGCTGTTACAACACCAGACGATGCAGACACTCTAAAAATTCTGTTATTGTATGTACTATTTGTAGAATCTAAAAATAATATTGTGTCATTGTTTTGCAAGTTTCTTACGTCAATACGAGCCCAGTAGATGTTATTTTCACCAAAGGTTGGATTTTTAGCTACTGTGTGTGTTTTGATACAATTATAGTATGCAATTGTACCGTTTTGTGCCACCCTTACATTTTGACCGTAATCGTATCCAGTATTAGTCCAGTTAGTAGTAATGTCAAATGCCATATTCCAGTTTAACGCACCAACAATAGTAGTTGCAGGATCAGCAACATTATCAATAATATGTGTTACACTACCAAGACTATTAGATCCATGATTATATTTTTCAATGTTAGCACGGAACTCAATAATTGGCCTTACACCACGAAATTTATCTAAGGTGTAATCACTTGCTGTTAGTCCATTGAACTCACAAATTATACCAACTACTTCTTCATGTATCCATAAGTTGCGGCGACTCCATGCACTTTGGTCAACACTGTGTCTTTGTTCTACTACATAATCTCTACTTAATACATCATAAGTTGTTAGGTCGTAAGAAGGATAAACAAATGCAGTGTCACTTCCATCCCATTGACTTGGTTCCTGTACACCATATATTGTACTATTATTCCAAACTCTTTTTCCGTAATTTGATTGTGATGCAGCATATTCAAACTGTTTAGTTAATGTGATACTTGTGCCAACACCATCAATAATATAAATGTCATTTTTTATCACATCACCACTTTGTGTGAAGTTTGAACCAGTAAAACGTACTCGCATACCATTTTGAAATGGTAGCTGTTTGCCATTTGTCAAAGTAGGTGTTGTATAATATGGCAATCCAGTAAAGTTAGTTGGAGAAATTGGGTCACTGGCTGTGGGCTCAATTACACAAATTGGCATAAAGTCAAGTAACCAAAAGTAATGATGATAGTTAATAAACATGTCATAGTTAATTGGTAAGTCAAGTGTGTAACCTGGCTCGTTAAAAATACGGTTTGTATTTACAGTGTCTACTTCATTATATTTTAGCATGTCCAGCATGTCATCATATGACATTGCTGATGTTATATTTCTGTTGTCATCACGCACCACAGCACCTGGCACAAACTGATAATTATCAGCTTCACGGCTATCAGTTAAGAAACTTTCATCTACCTTTTTACCAATAGTGTTACCTATATAATAACTAATCGCTTGCATGCTACCACTCGACAATAGTTGCTCAAGTGTGCTATCTAAAAACTTCTTGTTTACAGTAGTTTGAAAAACCGCTGGCAAGAGTTCAGTAGTGTTACGTGTTCCAACGTACTCTAAACTTTCTCCTGGTCTAGTAGAATGTGCTGCTACGACTGGATTGGCATGATATTTTGTGCTCATCTGATACTAACTCCGCTGTTGGTTGCAATAGTTGTTGGATTGTAAACGATTGTTTTGTTTACTGTTATATCACTTGTTGTAACAACTGGTAAAAACAGTTCATCACTATCACTGAATATTTCAAATAATGCATTTGGGCTTGCTTGATTATCTACTGATTGGATTGTTATTTGTGCAACTTGTCCAACCATTTGATTGTGTATATAAGCTGCTAGTTCAGTGAAGTAAAATGTTTCACCAAAGTCCCAGTTATCAATACTAAAGTATTGTTGTATTAAATTGATAACCTGTTGTTTAATTTCTACATCACTAAGTGAACTATTAGTAGTTTTTGTTACAGTAAATTTAGCTTGAAGTTCGCTACTTGCTAGATTGCCAAACAATATTTTATATTTGACTGGTCTATAAATTATCTGATCACTAATTGACTTTTTGTTTTCCAAACTGGTAAACAAGTCATTAAGTTGGCTAATAGTAGGTGCTATTGGTTTTGTGTAGCCTCTGCCATCATACAGTGCCCATGTACGGAATGAATTTTCATAGCTTGATAGTAAAACGTAAGTGTCAATAATGTTTGTTTTTGCTGGATCAATAACTTGATTAATATCTGCGGTTCTTGTAAACTTACTTGATAGTGTACTGCGGCCAGGTACTGTAGTAGTACCAGTGTCGTCACGTACTGTATATGTAAATCCGTCAATATCAGTTGTACCAAGTTTAATAGTATCAGTTCCTACAATGTCATGGAACGCACTTGGGTTAATTGGATAACCTTCATTACTAGGAGACGCAAGTGTTACTCTAATTTTATTTGGATCAGTAAACCCATCTGGGTATGTAAAATATCCAAATGCGTTTAGTGTATAGTCATTACCTAATGGAACACTGTTAGTTGAACTAGTTGTGTTTATGCCCAGTACTTTTATTGAATCCATACTTGGCTTGAGTGTTTCACTGCTAAATGTTTCTTGAAAATTTAAGTTGTTAAACTTCAGTTGTGCATCGCTGCCAAATACATAACGTGTTTTACGAGTAATTATTTCCCACTCTGTTGATGTATAATTTAGTCTTATAATCCAACTATTATCAAGTCCAGTACCAGTTGTGTCGCCTTCATATTGTCTGCTCCAACTACTTGGATTATTGTTAGTTAAACTACTGGTTACCATATCACTACTATTAACAATTGTCCATTCTTGTGCTGTAGCATTATATCGTAAACCAAAACTAGTGTTATTTTGTAACAATGATAATAGTTGTGTTTTTGTTGCACTTTCTAATTCATTTGCCCAACTAGTAACAATACGTTTAATACGAGCACCACTTGGTATTACACCACTTAGTGAAATACTGCCACGTCCAATTTGATCGATACCAGTAGGTGTACCAACACTGTTGTCAATACCTAGACCATCATTATAAATTCCTGTTACTCTTACCCATTTGGTATCAGCACTTGTTACTATTGCTGTTGCACTTGCACCGCTTCCTCCACCACCGCTAAGTGAGATATTTGTAGCACTGTCATAACCAAGGCCGCTATTTGTAATAGTTATACTAATTACCGTACCACTTCCATCGATGTTTGCTGTTCCAGTTGCACCTGTACCTGCACCAGTAATTGTAACTGTTGGTGCACTAGTATAACCACTTCCTGCACTTGTTATTTTGATGTTCTGAATGTATCCAATTTTATATGGAGAAGTTACGTACTCAATTAGTGAGTTAATTTCAATCTTGTTTAACGGTACAGTGCCATTTGAGTTTACTCTTTGAACAACACCTACATCATTAGTAATGTATCCACTACTAGTATTAGACCCTTTGGTTATTTGGTTCCAACGTAGTGTGTTTAATGCACTACCATCGGCATTATAGTATACAAGATTTGCTGTTGTATCAGTATATTGTGTAGTTGGCGCATAAGCACCATCTGGTCCATAAAACTGTCTATCATAAAAGAAGTTCTTAACTTCTGGATTTTTTAGTAGTGGCTCAATATACTTGTTATATGTCTGTTCACTGTTTAAGTTTGTTGGCAAACTAATAATATTACGAGCTGCAATATCTTCTCTGTAAAGATATCCATCATCTAGAAAGTTTATAGCATCACTGTATGTCCCGGTTGGATCATTAAACTCTCTAAATCGACTGTGTCCACTATGCACACGGTTGATACTTTTAATCTTGCGAATGTTTTCGCTTACTGTTAGTGGAAAGATACTATAATCTTCTGCTGTTACTAGTCTGTCTTGTGTACTAAAATAACGACCTGCATTATCTTTAATACTTTGTAAACTTTCACGTTCACTACTATTGTTTACTATTGATTTTAGACTTGCAGTAAATGATGCTGTATATGTATTTCCGTCAATACCTGTATATTCAAAACTGTATGTAGTTGACCCAAAACTTTCAGGATTAAGAGCATAACTTCTGTTTAGTCCTGTTCTATACCACACACGAATAATACCACGTGGTACATTACCAAATAGTCCGTCACCAAATACAATGCTTATACCGTCATTTTCTCTACTCGACACTGTAAAGATATTACGATTGTTATTTTCAATATTGTTATAGATTGCATTCAGACCAAACAAGCGGTCTACTGACATCCAGTTAGCTAATACATTACCTGCTTCATCTACAGTTTGTACCCAAACATTTCCGTTTGCAATGTTTGTATCGTTAATATCAAGTACAAGGTTTGGTAAACCTTCAGTTATATTAAAGTCAGTAAAGTTTAACGAGCCTTGTTTAAATCCTAAAAAGAATCCAGTGTTTGGTGAACTAAATCCGCCATTGTCATTTCTATAAAGCAAGTCAAGTGAAGTATAAGGATCAGGATATCTTTCTTCTAATAAATTTAATGTACTATTATAGTATACGCTATATGCACCAAATGTTGCACGGCTTCCACTTATACTTCCAGTAAACTCCCTTGACGGTTCTGCATTTGTACTTTTTGTACGATAAACCTCATTAGTAATGCCATCACGAGTAAACTTGCTATATGGTGTTCCAAATTGATTACTACCAATAAAGATTGCATTCATAACAGTAATAAAGTTTTGGTATGTAGTTGTATCACTAACATCTTCAAATTGTAATGAAACATTAGATAAACTATTGCCATCAACATCATAAATTGTTTCAGTTGTTTTTACACTATCAATTTTTAAGTAACCGTTTGCTACAACATTTCGAGTGGGAGTATAGCCCAAGAATTCAGCAATACGGAGAGCACTGTCTCGACGTTCTGCTGTACTTAAATAATTTTCCCGTGAGTTGAGATCATTTCTAAACGCTAAGTTATGTCCCATAAATGCCATAAGTTCAATTAAACTTGTAAACTCGCTTGAGCTAATCCAGTCATTAAAATTCTCTGGATAGTTAGTATCAATATATTCAACCATTGCATTTTTAATTGTATCAAAATCATATGCTTGAAAGTTTGCTTGTGCAAAACTTTCATATACTACACTAAAATCTTCAGCAGCAAATAAACTGCTCTGTCTTGCGCCCTGTGCCATTATTCTGTCTCACTTGTGTATGTTAGGTATAGTTCTTCAGCCGTTCCTGTATCGTCATAGATAACACGTACTCGTATATCAAGTTGATGATCTTGTGGTTTAGATAAGTTTAAATCATCAAAAATCCATCTTGGATCACTATTAATGATTTTCTCTACATCTTCTTTGGCTAACATTTCTGTTCTTGCATCCAGCGGATCAAATACTAACTCATGCAGTATTGATCCAAATTCTGGATTCATTACACGTTCACCACGGCGTGTGTAAAAATGATTCATCAAATCACGCAACGCCAGGTCTTTGTCAGTAAGAACTGTGTTAATTGTTTTCTTGTTAAGTGTGCTATATCCAACGTATGTAACCATACTCATATTTATAGGAAAATTAACTGCTACTTTTTAGATTTTGGTAGTGAATCTAACAATATCGCCTGCTTTTAGTTCTTTTGTTACTGTAATAACATTATTAACTAAAGTAAAGTCAAAAAAGTGTTGAACAACAGTGCCATTTATTTCAACTTTGAGTTTTTCTACTGGATCCATGCTAGGACTACTTGTAATTGTAAAAACTGAGCTATTATTATATGTAAAGTTTTCAATTATAGTTGTTTGATCATATCGTCTAATAATATCTCGTTTAACACCTTCAGGCGTTTTAGGCAAGAACTTTGCTGTTTCGGCATAGTATGCAAATCGAGCTTTAAATAATTCTTCTACAGATAATGCATCAATCTCATTTTTATCACGCATTTCATATATGCCATTTAACCGCATCCAGGCTCTATTTTTTGTCTTTCCATAGTCAGCTAGTTTTATTATACTACTAGCTTGGTTACAAAAAGGTCTGTTAAAGTTACTGCGTTTAATTATACTAGCAACTGTATCCCAATCTTTACGTGCAATATGATCACGTAACTCGTAGTTGCCTTCATCTGCGGTTACTGTTAACAGGTTTCCGTTAATAACATAATACAACATTATCCCATCATAAGCCGGTTGTGTTATTGTTTTAATGTTAAATGATTCAAGTTGTTTTATAACAGTACGCTGACGTTTTTGGAAATCTTCATCCCATATATTATATGCTTCTTGTTCAGTGATGCCACGATCTGCTTTGCCAATATCATAACCAAAACCATCATAACCACTATAGCGTCCCATGTTAAGTGCTACTAGTATTACTTTTTCACTTGCACTAATATTTGCGATATCAATAGCAGTATCTAATGCAGTCTGATCTTTAACTGTAAACTCATCCCATGCAGTTTTAAATTTATCACTTATGTTGTTTAAAAGACTCATCTACGTCTTCCTTGACGTCTGTCGTTACTACTGGGTTTTCCAATTACACCTGACAAATTGGATGTGTCTATGTCTTTAGCTGTTGTATTTCCACTAGCAGGTGCTTGTGCAGCAATTTTACTTCCTTGTGCACTATGGCCACCCCAAGGTTCATGTTCAGGTACTCTTGGATTGATGCTTTCTTTTACTGTACGATTTACGCTTAAACTGCCACTTGTTGGTCCAACTGCACCCAATGCTGAAGGACCGTTCAAATCTAATATACCATCTGTACTAATTCTTCCATAACCAGCAGCTTTTAATTGTAAATTTAAATCTGATGTTAAGCGAATATCCTTGTTTGCTTTAAGTTGTATTGGTCCAGTTGCAGTTTCTGCTTGTATACCTGCTGCGCCACGAGCTTTAATATTAAATGTATCAGCATCCATGTTAATATCTCCGCCAGCATAAAAGTTAAAGTCTTGTTCTGCATGATAACTTACACTGCCTGCTGCATACACATCAACGTTGCCGTCACTATCCAATTGCATCCAACTAGTACCTTTTTGGTTTGTTATGTATACAATACCAGCAGTATCATTAAACAGCATTTGTGCGCCACCTGCACTACGTAGTCTTATTAAATTGTTTTGACCTTCTTCTCTATTTTGGTCTGGAACAAAATTTTCACCCTCTTTATATGCAACTGTTCCATCATCCATTACAAAACTATGTCCAGCAGGTGTTAAAAATCCTGCAACATTGCTTGGAGATTCTCTTCTTCCACCACTACTACCAACGCCACGTACTGCGTCTAATCCTGTGCCTTGTTCTGCAACTGCTTCTGAAACTGGATGCCTAGGTCTGATGTTTTGATCTTGTTCTCCAGCTGGTGGATCAACACTAGGACCAATACTTTCTTCATCAACTTGTGATACTGGTAATCCTGGCACACTACTATTTCTACCTGCAGGTAGTAATACACCAAGCAAATAACCAACAGTATCTGAAGCAGTAAACGCAACTAATACTTCAGTACCAGGTGCTGGAGGAGGAAAACTTGCACCGTATGTTACTGTTGAATTTTCTGTAGACAGGGATCCACCAAATGGCGACATTGTTCTTACTTTAGTAAACTTATGCCTATCTTCCATGGTGTCTTTATTACCCAGCCTGTTACCGCCAACAAGTTGTACTCGAATATGTCCACTATAATCAGGATCAGCTATATCAACTACTTTGGCAATATAAACACCGTGATTAGACGCAACACCATTGGCACTTGAATTACCATAGCTGGCAGGTATTCCTATTGAACGAGTATTTTGTCCAGAAAATTTAACTTTAGTCAATTGCGTACCCTCCTGCTAATTGATCAAGTAGTTGCTGTGTATTAATATTTGCATCCCTAAAACTATCTAACATCATTTTAAATTCACCATTCATATAAGTTGCTTGTACATACTTAACACGATAAACTGCGGTCATCATAAAGTCCGTAAACTCTTGATTTATGAAGCCGTCTTCACCGTCGTATGTTGGAAAACGAGTATTTAAAAAGTATCCTACACCGCCTATATCATAATCAGCTTGTGCATTATTATTCTGAAGAGCACCAAATGGTTTTCCTAGCCAATAAGGGTCTCCTCGGATATGTAAATTTATTTCAGTCATATCCGAAGTAGAAAGTAAATTAAGTTCTAATGCACCTAACTGTGCTGATCCAATATTAGTTTCATTATCTGATCCGTCAACTGATAATGCACCAGTTGGGTTTTTATAGTCAAATGTTAATTCTTGACTACGATCGTTTAATGTACTATTTGGACTTCCCCTGTTATATAAATCAGTTTGTGTAATATATCTCTGTGCGGCGTTACCTATTCCTGCTCTAGAATTTTCAAAACCTTGGGCAGTAAGACGGCGTGTTGCTTCTTCTAATTGTCCTTCTACAGATTCCAGTTGACGTACGGATGTAGATTGATCATCACGTAGATTACCAAGCTCTAAATCTAACTCTTGCAATTGTCCTGACAAGTCTGACCCAAATGGTCCAAAACGGTCAAGATTTTCTATGATGTCTGCTCGCCTGGCTTCTAGTGTTTGTATAGAACTACGAATATCAGCAAGGCGCCTTTTAATTTCATTATACTCTCCTTTGAGTAAAGTTACTTCTCCTTGCCCAGGAAACATACCACTAGTGTCTTGTATTGCACCGCCGTGTATAGGTTGCAAAATAAAATAAGATGTGTTAAACGTCATATCAAGGTTATATATTTCTGTATTTTCACCAGTATAAGTGTAGTCATAACGTTTTTTCATTAAGCCATTATTAAAGATGTTGCTTAGTCTTTCTTGACCCAAATTTTGATTATTAAACAACTCATTATAACTTTCAGGATCATGTATTGCTTCTGGTGCTATGTAAGGAGATACTTCATATGTATACTCAACTTGATAACGTTTAGATAATTGATCATATGCACCATATCTTACACTTGTTTTAAAAGTAAACCATTGTAATAAATCTGCCATCCTGTTAGCAGGCGGCAACTCGTCTGGTTTTTCTTTTGCAAATCTATTTTTTGCTGTAGGTAGATTTTTAAACTCTCTTGTATGATATAGTGCTTGTGCAATTGCATCAGACATGCCTGTTCCAGATGGAAAATTAAAACTTGTTTGCCCTGTTGAACTGCTAGACGTTATATTACGGGCATTATTTGCATCCGGGATATCAAATCTCCATTCCCTCCATGCTTCTGCGGCCTCTGCTGTTTTAAAAACATATCGATCTGCCAATGTTGCACCTGGTGATGTTGCTACTTGATCTGTTGTTTCTTTGTTAACATCTTCTTGGAAATTATCCAAAAATTCTCCAAAATTACTAGCAGTAAAACTAATGTCACTTTTAAGATGGTATGGTAAACGGTTGAAGACTTTTGATGTTGTGCCCTCTAATGCCAATGTATATGTTGTTACCCCGCCCTCGTTTTTTGTATCTACAGACCTTGCAGCACATATATAGTAATAAGGTCCTAAACTACTTTGTTGGGAATTTCCAGAAATTGTACTGCCATCTTGATTCCAACCACGGAAGTTTAATTCCAGTAAGTAATTAACATCAGTGATACTTTCAATACCCAATTCTTCCATTGCAAGTTTAATACGGTTAAAATATGTGAACCCATTTACTTCTTGTAATGTTATTTGGAAAGTATGACTTAACGCTTCTCTTACATTTGAACTTGAAAAGTTTGTAGCCATTTGCTGCATTACACTTTCAATACTAAGTTCATTTTCAACACCAGTTTCAGCAAGTGTAATTGCTGTACCATTTGTTAAATTTTCTTCCATACGATCAGCAGTTTGCGGATGTACAACATGTATTGCCCAATTATAGGTATACGTATCAAAACTATTTAAAACGTTTGGTTGATAAAATGATGGACTACGTCTACCAGTGCTTCTTCTTTCATCGTTTACTGCGGCGGCAGCTGATTCAGTATCTTCTACTACGGGTGCTTCGCCCTCTTCTGGAACATAATCTTGGTTTGGAACAATTGCTTCACCGTCCCAATTTAAAACATTATCTAATCTGTCTGCACGCCATTGTGCAATACCTACTGCACCGTTACCGCCTCCAGCTGGATTAAACGCTGTAGGGTCTAAGCTACTACCACTTTCTGCCATTAAATTACCAACAATGCCACTGGCTTGTTGTGGAGTATATCCTTGATTTGTAAGATAGTTAAATGCAGATGAAACATTAGGACTAATTGAACTGAGCGTTCCAGTTTGAGATGCTGCATACACGCTATTGGCATTATTAATGCGTCTATCAAGTGCAGAACCACCAGATCTCTCAAATTGCCTTTCAAAGGCAATTGCAGCTTGACTCACACTCATATTGGGATTGTTATTAAATGTACTGGCAATATTTCCACCATTACCTGTACCCATTTCCCAATTAAGGAAACTAAGTTGTGTCTCAAATGATGGATAACTGCTAGGAGGTGTTGCACCCATATTAGTTTACTCCAATTGTACCTTGTTTCGTTGGTATAACAATTGTAGTACCTGAAACAAAATCATTGACGGGATCTTTAAGTATATCACGATTGTAATGTGCAAACAACCACCAGTATCTACTGCTACCATATAGATCATGTGCTAGTAAATCAGGACGTCGGTGATAACGATTGCCGATTTTTATTTTTTTAACTTCATCTGACAACGTTTTACTTGTATATTTTGGTATATAAAGTCCCAAGTATCTATTATTTTGTTGTGTTTGTGAATAATTGCTTGTGCTTGGATATTTTGCTTTCATTAAATAAATCCTTGACCGTATAAACTGCCATTAACAAATGCTGACTTACTAAACACTCTCTTTTGTTTAGCTGGATTAACTGTTACTAATAAGTCCAATGCAATAGTTTGTACTGCTGGTAAAGATTGACCGTTCACTTCAACTAAATCTGTATCACTTTGGAATGGTATGTTAAAACTTCCAATAACAACTGGTACTTCTTGAAACTGTTGAGAACCAAATGCACTAAATCTTAGTACAGGAGGAGGTGTGCCTGCAACTGGAGTATTACCTCTGTCGCCTATGCCATAAAACATTTTTGTTACACTTCGTAAAAAATGTATAACACCTTGTGTGTACAAATGCTCTTGTTCTGTCGTATTACTAAACTGTGCTGTTACTTGTAATGTTGGACTAGGTGTTCCGCCATATGCATATGTTGTGTAATTTGTATGTGTTAAGTTAATTGGTGTTTGGTTGACACCTTGGCCATACATAATGTCAGGCTGTTGTGCAAACAAAATTCCATTTGTTCGAGTCAAAACTTCAGCAGGACCTTGGAAGTAAATATTATTTCTTCCTGAAACTGTTAGTCGTGCTCGGCTTGCTTCACTGACCGCCATTCAATTTGCCTTTCACAAACTCGTACACTTTAGGATTAAATGAGCCAAAGAAGTCTTCAAATGCTTCACGCTTCTTTTTATCTTCAATGCCATCCATACGCATTACATTTCTAAACGTAGTAGCACTACGCCCATCATCTTTAACAGGAACAGTATAAATGTAACCTGCTTCGTCACTTGATGTTAATTGTTCGCCGTCTTTATACATTCTGAGATAGCCACCTGTTTTTAAACGTCCTGCATCTTTTTCACTAAACACTAGTAGTACCGCAGTGGTTGCAGGGTCTTTTCCCGTTAACTTGATGTCAGGCTGATAAGGACTAGTACGAATAATCTTATCAGCAGGTATGCCAAACATTTGTTGCATAATACTAGTTTTCTCTTCGTAACTAAAAGGATCCTTCTCAGGTGTTGCATTCTTGGCTATCGTAGTAGCGATAAATACATTAGAGGAACCAAACTTACGAACTAAGTCCATATAAACTTTATGGTGCCCACTATGCATAGGCTGAAATCTACCACCATACATAACAGCAATATCAGTCGCTTCAGCTTCTGTAAGTTGTGAGTATCTCATGTCTATTCTCCTATAATACTATTTATAGCACCAGTAAACTACAGCTATAACAAGAAGAACTTGACATTATATCTAGACGTGTTACATTAACACTAATTAAGGGAAAAACTATGAGGAAACAAAACTATCTTAACAATAAGGATATGCTTAAAGAAATACATAAAAGTAAACTTTCATATTGCCATTTAATGGATGAAGATTATGGAAGATTTGACATTATTGTAGAAAGCTACGATGACATATTTGATCCTGAAGTAATTCAGCAAGCTAAAGAAAATAGAGCTTCACAATTGAGCTCACAGGGATATGAAGAATCATATAGAAAGTGGCAAGCTAGTGGTAGACGAACAAAAGATAAGCCAAAGCAGGCTGAAACAAGAGTAAATCCAGAAGAAATTAACACTGACGAGTTAATTTTTAGATTAATGACATATGATCATGTGCCTGGAGATTCAAAGAGAAAAACCAACCCAAAAACTGAGGCAGATAGACACGTTAAAGTTAACTTTCCACCATTTAAACATTATGCAAAACATGATGGGGAGATTCGTGAAGTAGTTAGAAGTCATTGGGAAGGTGGAATTGACAATGGAAAATTTAGTACAACACATGGACACACAACAAATGAATTAGCAAAAATGTATATCAAACTATGTGAAAGATATAGCATGCGTAGCAACTGGCGTGGATACACTTATGTAGATGAAATGCGTAGTCATGCTCTTATGCAACTATCTCAGATAGGTTTAAAATTTAACGAAGCAAAGAGTCAAAATCCGTTTGCATACTATACAGCCGTTGTTACAAACAGTTTTACAAGGGTTCTAAACCTTGAGAAGCGGAATCAAAATATACGTGATGACTTACTCCAAGAGAACGGTTTTAATCCTAGCTTCAGTAGACAACTTGACCATGAAGCCTCTGAAAAAGCAAAATGGGATGAGCAAATGGAAAAAGAGCGTAAAGAAGCAACTGGTACAAACTTCTAGTTGACAAAACTCAACATAAAGTATATTCTAACTGTATGACATTTTTTAATAGAGCAGCATGCTTTACTGATATTCACTTTGGAAACAAAAATAACAGTAAACAGCATAACAACGATTGCGAAGATTTCGTAGATTGGTTTATTTCGAATAGCGAAGACTGTGAAACGTGTATCTTCCTTGGCGATTGGCACCACCATCGGGCTGGTGTGAACGTCAGTACACTCAATTATAGTGTAAACAATGTACGAAAGTTAAGTAAAAACTTTGAAAAGGTGTACATGATTATGGGAAACCATGATTTGTACTATCGTGAAAAACGTGAGCTTAATAGTTTACCCTACGCAGACTTATTTGACAATGTTACACTAGTTGAAGAGGTATTACAGCAAGACGATGTAGCACTAGTACCTTGGTTAGTAGGTAATGAATGGAAAAATATACATAAAATACAAGCTCGTTATATGTTTGGACATTTTGAGCTTCCACACTTTAAAATGAATGCAATGGTAGAGATGCCTGACCACGGTGGACTAAACGTTGAACACTTATCTAGTCCAGAATACGTATTCAGTGGACATTTTCACAAGCGTCAGCATAAAGGTAATATACATTATCTTGGGTCTCCTTTTCCACACAACTATGCTGACGCTTGGGATGATGATAGGGGAATGATGAAGCTAACGTGGGGCGGCAAACCTGAATATATTGACTTTGACGGTCCAAGATATCGTACAGTACCACTTAGTAGACTAATTGATGATGCTGACAGTATTTTAAACAACAAAACTTACTGTCGTGCAGTACTTGATGTTAATATTACATATGAAGAAGCAAACTTTATTAAAGAAACGTTTGCATCACAATACCAATTACGTGATATTACTCTAATGCCTAGCAAGAAGGAAGAACATGCACAGGATTGGCGGCAAGTTGATGATTTAGAAGTTGAAAATGTAGACCAAATAGTGTATAATAGCTTAAATGCTGTTGATAGCGAAATGATAGATAAAAAGCTACTAGTGGACATATATAACAACCTATGATTATTATTAAAGACATCACAATCAAGAATTTTATGAGTGTGGGTAACGTTACTCAGGCTGTAAGATTTAACGACAATGGACTTACCCTTGTACTAGGCAACAATGTTGACTTAGGCGGCGATGGTAGCCGTAATGGCACTGGTAAGACAACAATAATCAATGCACTATCGTATGCAATGTACGGCAATGCACTTACTAACATACGTAAAGACAACCTTATCAATAAAACAAATGGCAAAGGTATGATAGTTACACTGGACTTTGAAAAGGACGGTGTACAATATCGTATTGAGCGTGGACGAAAACCTAACATCTTTAAGTTTTATGTTGACAACATAGATACTGATGACGGTAACGAAGCGCAAGGTGAGAATAGGCAAACACAAGAACAAGTGGATAAACTGTTTGGGATGAGCCATGATATGTTCAAACATATTATCGCCTTAAATACATATACAGAGCCCTTCCTTAGTATGCGAGCAAACGATCAGCGAGCTATTATCGAACAGCTACTAGGTATTACAATGCTTAGTGAGAAAGCAGAGGCTCTTAAAGAACAACAAAGGTTGAACAAAGATGCAATCAAAGAAGAAGAGTATCGAATTAAGGCAGTTGAAGATGCAAATCAAACAATTGCGAAGAGTATTAGTGACCTTGAGCGTCGACAAACTCTCTGGCAAACGAAAAAACAAGAAAGCCTGCAAGAACTAGAAATAGCTATCAACGTTTTAGACAAAGTTGATATTCAAGCAGAGATCGCAAAGCATAAAGAACTAGCTGAGTACTTAACAAAGAAGAGTCGGCTAGACGATGCCAATCGCTGGATTTCCAGAATAGATACTGATAACAAAAAACTAGATAACCTTATTGTTAAACTAGAAAAAGAGATAGTACTACTTAAAGACCAAAAGTGTCATGCATGTGGACAAGAGTTACATGATAACAGTCATGAAGAGTTGTTACGTAATAAAGAAGATCAACTAGCTGATGCACGTATGCAAATTTTAACCAATGGTACACAAGAACAAGAACATCAAGAGGTTGTTGCTGAAATTGGAGAACTAGGACAACTACCAAGTACATTGTATAACACAGAGCAAGAAGCATATCAACATCAAAATCAAGTTGATAAGTTACTTACAGAATACGCAAACAAACAACAAGAAACAGATACATACCAAGAACAAATTATCAGTCTAAAGGAAACAGCACTACAAGAAGTTAGTTGGGATAAGATGAATGAACTTGTGCGTGTAAAGGAACACCAAGACTTCCTGTACAAACTGTTAACTAACAAAGATAGCTTTATACGTAAACGTATTATTGAGCAGAACTTGCAGTATCTGAATTCTAGACTTGCATACTATTTGACTAAACTAGGACTACCACATGAGGTGCAGTTCCAACCAGATCTGAATGTAGAAATTACAGAACTAGGTCGTGAACTAGACTTTGATAACTTGAGTAGAGGTGAACGTAATAGACTTATACTTGGACTTAGTTGGAGTTTTAGAGATGTGTTTGAAACTATGAATACACCGCTTAACTTCCTTGCTATTGACGAACTTGTTGACAGTGGAATGGATACTAACGGCGTTGACAGTGCACTCAGTGTACTTAAAAAGATGGAGAGAGAAAGAGGTAAGAATATCTTCCTCATATCTCACCGTGATGAACTACAAGGTCGTGTTAACACTATCTTGCAAGTTATCAAAGAAAATGGATTTACGTCATTTAGTGTAGATACGGAGATTGTAGATATTGGTGGATGATATTGATGATAATTTGTTGCAACAACTAGGAGGCATGATATATGAGTCTCCAGACAAGGGCAAAACTGTACGTGGTAGACCAAGTCCAGAGCATCCAGTTTTTTTACTATCATCTGGTATACTACCAATAGACGTTTGGTATAAGATATATGGAAAAGGCTAATGGAAGATAATAACGACACTTTAACTATTACTACTTCAGATTCTAATTATACAGTTAATGTTGATAGTGATTTAGACTGGGGAACACTAGATGTGTCATCTATAGGTACATCAACATATACAGGATCAATTACTACAATTACGCTAGACGATATCGGATCATGGGGGACTGATGAAAAACGTACATCAGTTCGTGATGGTGGTGAATTACCGATTGACATATGGGCAAAGATGTATAATAATGGAGTTATAGATGACGAATAATTTCATATTTGATGTTGATGGTACACTAACAGATGCACGTCAGCACATAGACCCAGAGTTTGAAGAATTTTTACATGAGTTTGTTGAAAAACACTCATGTCATGTCTGTTCTGGCAGTGATTATGAAAAGATTGAAGAACAATTAGGCAAAGATTTAGTTAATAAGTTTGATACCATATTTGCATGCAGTGGAAATCATCATATTAGCAAAGGCAAAGAAACTTATATCTCAGAATGGCAACTTAACACAGAACAAAAATGGTTTCTCTTGGATGAGCTAGATAAAATTAGCTATCCTTGGAAACGTGGCAGACACTTAGAAGAACGTATAGGATCAGCTAATTTAAGTATCCCAGGTAGAAACGCAAATCTAGACGATAGAGCTATGTTTGTTTCATGGGATAAAAAAAAGAAAACAAGAATAAAACTGGCAGAAGATTTTAATAACATATACCCACATTTAGAGGCAGTATTAGGCGGCGAAACTGGCATAGATATATTCCAAAGAGGCAAAAGCAAAAAGCAAATACTTGACAAATTTGATCACACATCATTAATTTACTTTTTTGGTGATAAAATTTGTCCGGGCGGCAATGATTACGATATTGGCACAGCAACAGACAAATTACCATATGGCAAAAGTTTTAACGTAAAAAATTGGCAAGAAACATTCAAAATTCTAAAAACACAATTTTAATACCATAATCAGTAGATTTATGATGACAAATGATATATACGATACATGCAATGGAAATACAATGGCAATCTTGTTGAAGAGATAGCTGACCAATATATTGGATTTGTATACATCATTACTAATCTGACTAACAACAAAAAATACATAGGCAAAAAATTAGCTAAGTTTAAAAAAACTCGGCCACCCCTTAAAGGCAAAAAACGTAAAAGAAAATCACTAGTAGAAAGCGACTGGCAGTCATACTGGGGATCTTCTGAACACTTATTGGCAGACGTAGATGAATTAGGACCAGAAAACTTTAGTAGAGAAATTTTATATTTTTGTACAACACGTGGCGAACTTTCCTACCTTGAGGCAAAAGAACAATTCGACAGAGGTGTATTACTTACTGACGAATATTACAATGGCATCATTAACTGCCGTATAGGCGGATCTCAGGCTCTCAAAGAATCACTAAAAAATAATATACCCCCTCTGAAATAAGCATTGAGGAGTCGCCATTTATTTGGTTAGACAACGGAACTTGCTGGGGGACACAAACCAAATGAGTGGGCAATCCTGAGCCATTGGATCCCACGAGTAGCTGAGTATGTAGCCGTTATTGCATCTCAGTATCTTGCGTTGAAAGCAGCGTGTAAAGGGGTACAGCACAACCGCCTCTGCCTGAAAAGGTTTCGCTATAACGGTGCACAAGGTGACTGGTAATGACCCTTTTGTCGTGCTTGGCCGAATCAGGCTAAGTGCGACTTTAGTTCATGGTAATAACCAATTATATTAACCACAATATATAATACGATTTCGAATGTATCAGAAGAAAAAAATTCAATCGAACGATAGTGAAGATTGATGATGTCGTAAGACATCAGATAAAGGTACTAACATAATATATAAAAGAATCGTTCTGACTAAAATGTTTTCTTACCTTGCGCAGCGGCTAATTGGTCTTCTCTTGCTTTTGCTTTTTCCTTGAATGTTTCCATGATTTCTTCGTGTTGATATAATGGTAGTTCATACAACTCTTTGAGATCAAATATTCCATCGCTGTATATAACTATACTAAACACTTGGCCTCTCATTGTCTTAGATTCATTGTTTAACGTCTTAATCACATCAGAAGCGTCTTGTGTTCTCAATTGTTGGTGAAAAAAAAAGTTGGATTAAACTCCACAGCACTTTCAAATTCTTTCGAACATGATTCATTACTGCAACTAAATTTGAACTTGTCATTGATGCCATTTTGGTTTTGCATTTTATTTGCTCTTTGTAGAGTTTTCATTGTAGCACCGTCAATATTATTGAGCCATTCAATAATCTCTTCCACCGTAGTTACCTTGGAACCGTCTGGTAGTATTACAGCTTCGATACCATCTGCAATTAGTACCATTGTTGCGGCTGTTGTTTTTGATAAACTCTCTTCAAATAATTTTTTTGCCTGATCAGGTGGTAAGTCACTAGTTAAGTTTTGCGTAATTGACACTGCTTCAGTAGTTTTAATACTTGATGCAGTCATACTACGTAATGTATTGGGTTTAAACTGTATAGTTAGTTTGTTTGGTAGTTCAATTTCAACTTGCTCAATAGTTTTTACATTGCTAAGAATGTTTGGTATACTAATTAAGTAGTTTTCAGTTGTATTACAATGTGGACATGTAGCATTTACTTGTAAGTTTCCATCATTGTTACTAATACGACTAGCAATTAAAATAACATCAACATCAGACATTGCAACCTCATATGGGTCGATGATATCAGGACATACACTTTTTATTACATCATACAATGACTCTCCATTATATAAACTATCAGGTATTTTCAATAGCATTTCATCTTTGAAGCTCATTGGATATACACCAATCTCTCCGTCGTCAGTTAGTCGTGGCTTGTTCTTATACCATTTACCGCCACTTGGTAGCTTGATATAAATTTCTTTTGTTCGATAAAAGTTACTTAATGATTGAGTCATCTTAGTCCTATAAATACATATATAAGTTATTTATCTAAGTAAAGTGAGCACTTAATGGCATCAATAACAATACCATATGGTAATAGTAGTATACCAGTAGAAATTCCAGATTTTGCTCTGGAGTCTACTCAGCAAGATATTGTACGTGAATCATCTGAAACAAATAGTTTACTATCACAAATTGCAAGCCATATGGGTGTAGAAGTTAAAACAAGTCAAGCACAAGAAAAAGCTACTGATGAATTAATTAGTAAAATAGAACAAAACAACAAAGAAACTAAGACTCTTGGCAGAACTATTAGAGATGGTGCTTTAAAAGCACCAAATGCAGTAGGTAATCAGCTTGCTGGTATGACAGGAAAAGAAGGTATGTCTGATCTCATGGGTCAAGGCGGTATACTTGGTAGTATTCCTGGTCTTGCTAACGCTGGTGCAATGATGGGTAGTATGTTTGGCATACTTGAAGAATTTGGTGCTAGTATGAGTGCACTTCGTCGTGTTGGTGCAGGTGTTGGTGTTAATTTAATTGAACTTAGAGAAAGTGCTGCACAAGTCGGCCTTGGTATGGAAAGTCTTGGTAAAATTGTTACTGATAATGGGGCAACTATACGATCATTGGGCACTAATACAAATGAAGGTACGCAGAATTTTCTAAGACTTAATAGAGAACTACGGAATGCAACTGAAGATTTGGGATTTTTTGGTCTTAATTCAACCGAAATGTCGGCAGTGTTAACTGATGAAATTGAAACTCGTCGTAGAGCTAGAATGGATTTAAGCCAAGAAGAAGACGATCGTAAAGGTCTAATTAACACAATTAAAGAAAACTTACGTATGCAAGAAGCTATGGCGGCAGCAACTGGTACTGATTTAGCTGATAGAATTAAAGCACAGCAAGCATTCAAAGAAGATTCAAGAATAGCATTACTAAGACGTAGTATGGATGAACAACAAATACAAGCAATGAACAATGTTACTGGTGCATTCACGCAATTAGGAGACGGTGTTGGGCGAGGAGTTTTTGAACAAGTTGTAATGCAATTACTAAGTGGTGGTAATATTGGACAAGTTGACGGGGCTGCTGAACTTAATGCCTTTTTACAAGCAGAAGGTGTTGATATGCTAGGTACTGCTCGGGCAGCAGTTGAAGCAATTAGATCAGGAACTGTAGACGGATCAGAACAAATTGTAACTGAATTTGCAAATCAAATTGCAGCAATTGATAATGAAAGATTGTCAACACTTGGCTCAGTTGGAGTCGGTGGTGCTACTATGGTTTTAGATTTAATAAACAGTGTATTAACTACAACTCAAGGAGCCATTGATGACGCAATGCGCAATTTAGACGATCCAGCCAATCAAGCAGACTTAGATCTTAGCGGTACTAGAAATAGAATGGATGTTGCAGCGGCGCAGTTTAGAACAACATTAATGCAAAGTATACTTAATGCATTTGATATTGACGATATCAGAGACTCTAACTTTGTAGATTTTGTTAAAAATATTCAAGATTTTCCTGCTAGTGAAAATTTTCGAAACTTTATGGATATGATAAGTAAATTTAATGCATACGCCAGTGGTGGTGCTGGAATTGTGTTTACCATGTCAGACATTGGTAATCCAACAAATGCCGAAGCAGCCGTTGCGCAAGCTGTAGCATTAAGAAACTTATTAAGAGGTGGCGGAGTTGACATACCAGGAGCTGATCTCTTAGCAGGCGGTGGTTTGGCAACGATTTTAGGTGCTGAAGCATTTAACACAATGTTTCCAGATGGTATCCCAACAGGCGAAAACATGGAAGGTTTGTCAGCCGCCATTCGAGCATTAGAGGCGGCGATCAGAGGTTTAACCGTTCCTGACCCAACCAGTGACTAATGATAAATACATATAATTAAAAGAAAGAGATAGCTATGTCGTGGAAAAAACACTTCACTGTATATAATGGACCAAATGGAGAAGCAAGACCAAGCAGTTCTAGCCGCTTTCAAAGTTGGCTACCCGAAGTGTACAGTGGACAACCAAATCGTGTAGAACGTTATATGCAGTACGATCAAATGGATATGGACAGTGAAGTTAATGCTGCCCTTGACATCATTGCTGAGTTTAGTACACAAGTAGATGAAAGTACAAAATTACCATTTAGTTTAGATTATAGTGGTGATGTTACTGAAAGCGAAACAAAAATATTAGAACAAACACTGCGCCAATGGTGTAATTTACAAGATTGGGATAGAAAAATCTTTAAGACATTCCGTAATGCTATTAAGTACGGGGATCAATTCTTTATTAGAGATCCAGAAACATGGGAAATGTACTACGTAAATCCAGTTGATGTTACTAAAGTTATTGTAAACGAAGCAAAAGGTAAAGAACCTGAACAGTATGTTCTTAAAAATTTAGACTTAAACATGCAAAATAAAACAGTGAGTGAGCCTATTAAACATAGTGAAACTTACAGCACTGTTAATAGTACAATGCGTGGTACAGAACGTAATGCACTTGGAACTGGTGGCGATTATAGTAGTTCATTAGGGAACATACATGAATACAATGTAGATGCTACACATATTGTACATGCTGCCTTAACTGAAGGTATGGATAGTGACTTTCCATTTGGTGCAAGTATTTTAGATCCAATCTTTAAAACTTACAAACAAAAAGAACTACTAGAAGATAGTATTATTATCTATCGTGTGCAACGTGCACCTGAGCGTAGAGTATTTTATGTTGATGTAGGTAATATGCCAGCAAACAAAGCTATGGGGTTTGTTGAGCGTGTTAAAAACGAAATACACCAAAAGCGCATTCCAAGTAAAACCGGCGGCGGTTCAAGTATTATGGATGCAAGCTATAATCCACTTAGTATTATGGAAGACTACTTCTTTGCACAAACTGCTGAAGGCAGAGGCAGTAAAGTTGAAGTGTTACCAGGTGGAGATAACTTAGGTCAAATTGATGACTTACGTTATTTTACAAACAAAATGCTAAGAGCATTGCGTGTACCTAGCAGCTACTTACCAACAGGACCAGACGATGGTACAGCAACATACGTAGATGGTAGAGTAGGAACAGCATTTATTCAAGAGTATAGATTCAATCAATACTGTCAAAGATTACAAAAAATTATTTGTCCTGTGTTTGATACAGAGTTTAAATTGTTCATGAAAAACAGAGGTATTAATATTGACAGTAGTATTTTTGATCTTACATTTGTGGAGCCGCAGAGCTTTAGTGAATATAAAGAAATCGAAGTACATGCTGCAAGAGCTAATGTATTTGGCTCATTGGAAGGTGTGGATTATTTAAGTAGACGCTTTATGATGAGTAAGTATCTCGGTCTTAGTGAAGATGAGATTCTTGAAAATGAACGCATGTGGATGGAAGAAAACAAATCAGGAACTGCACCAAGTGCAGATAGCGAACCAGGACTTGGAAGTGTTGGTGTTCGTGGATTTGATATTGACAGTGGAGATACTCCAGATATGGGAGATTTAGAAGCTGGTGATACTGGCGGAGATGAATCGCCAATTAGCGGGGCTGAAAATGCAACAGCACCAGTAGGAGGAGACGAAAATGCGTAGTAATGAATTTCTAATTGAGTACTATGATGCAGAAGATAACGAGTATGCAAATCGTAAAATTGACGATACTAGACGTAGTAGATTAACACTAAAACACATTAATAGACTACGTAAACAACGTGAAATTCACAAGACAGAACACGCATCTCGAACAGAAAGAGTGCAACAAATATACCGTAGACCCGCAGCTCAATAATAAATTTTAAGGTGTAAAAACTACTTATCTTGACTTTTTAGTCAAAAAGTACAGTTTTTACGCCTTTTTTCTATGGTAAAACGTATTGGTAATAAATAATACTTGTAAACCAGCAATGGTAAGCCTGAATTTTTAAGGAGATATAGAATGAGTAATCATAAGGATTCATTAACTAAGGTCCTTGAATATCTTGTCAACGAAGATCGTGAAAAGGCAGCAGACCTTTTACACGATGTTTTTGTTGAGAAAGCAAAAAATCATTGGGCAGCACTTTCTGAAAGTGATGAGTCAGTGGAAGAAGATATTCAAGATGAAGATCTAGACGAAACATATGATGTTGAAGTTGAAGAAGGTATCGACAATTACGATGCAGAAGAAGACTTCTTGAACGACATCGAAACTGCAGAAGACGAAATCGAAGCTGAAGAAGTATTTGGCGAAGATGACGACGAAGCCGATGAAATGGAACCTGAAGGTGACATGGATATGGATATGGGCGACGAAGAGTCAGGTGACGAAGAAGCACCTGAAGCTGAGGAAGCCATGGCCAATGTAGAAGATGCTATTGCAGAACTACGTGCAGCATTTGCTGATATGATGGACGATGAGCCAGCTGACGAACCAGAAATGGAAGAAGTAGCAGCTTTTGAATCCGACGATGCAGATGAAGAAGAAGTCGAAGCAGTTGAAGAAGGCGCTACAATGTCAGCAGTAAGTGTATCACATACAGCAGGCGATGACGGTGCACATTCACCAGTAGGCCCAGGTGACAGTTCAATGTCAGATGCAAAGCCAGTTGACATCGCAGGTGGCGCAGCAGAAGCAGGTGGCAAAGCGCCAGCAGCTAAAGACATGGGTGTTACAGGACCACAAGAAGCAGGTTCGCCAAGTGCGGCACCAGCTCCAAAGCGTGAAACAACATCAAGTACCGGTCCAGTAAGAGAGATGAAGTAATATGTCAGCAATCATTGAGCACCTAACATTTAACCAGGCAAACATTGTCACTGAAGCTATTGAAGAAGCTAACGGTGGCAAAAGCCTGTACATGAAGGGTATCTTTATTGAAGGCGATGTACGGAATCAAAACAACAGAATTTATCCAGCCAAAGAAATTCATAGTGCAGTAAAAGCAATTAATGAAAAAATTAAAGGTGGATATTCAGTATTAGGTGAAGCCGATCACCCAGACGACCTTAATATTAATCTTGATCGTGTAAGTCATATGATCACAGAGATGGATATTGATGGTAATAATGGTATCGGCAAACTTAAAATCCTTCCAACTCCAATGGGAAACATTTGTAAAACCTTATTGGAAAGCGGAGTAAAACTAGGCGTGTCAAGTAGAGGTAGTGGCAACGTTAACGAAAGTGGTCATGTTAAAGAATTTGAGATCATCACTGTAGATATCGTTGCTAATCCAAGTGCTCCAGATGCTTACCCTGATCCAATTTATGAAAGAATTATGAATCATAAACGGGGTAATGTATTAATGGATGTTGCTTCTGCTGTTAAGCACGACGAAAGAGCACAGCGTTACCTGCAAGAAGAAGTAACGCAATTTATAGAGAACCTAAGGTATAGGAGAGATTAATATGGCTCACTCAATAGATGAACTATTAAGCTCCGGAACGCTCTCAGAAGAGGTTAGATCTTCAATTTCAGAGGCTTGGGAAACTAAGCAATCTGAACTACGTGAAGAAGTTGCTAGCGAACTACGTGAAGAGTTTGCGGAACGTTATGAAAATGACAAGTCGCAAATTGTAGAAGCAATGGACACAATGATTGGCGAAGTTATTGCAAAAGAACTTGAAGAGTTCCAAGCAGACAAAGCTAAAGTAGCAGAAGATCGTGTTGCATATCGCAAGCATATGAAAGAACATGCAAATGTTCTTGATGAGTTTGTGATGGAAACACTTCGCAAAGAAATTAATGAACTTCGCGAAGACCGTGAGGCACAGGACAAGAACATGGCCCAATTAGAAGGCTTTGTACTTGAACAACTTACAAAAGAGCTCAACGAGTTTCATGAGGACAAACGCTCGCTAGTCGAAGCAAAAGTCAAAATGATTAAAGAAGGTAAAGAAGTTATCGAGCAAACTAAGCGTAAGTTTATTGAAACTGCCGCAAGTAAGGTGGAAGACGTTCTTGAATCAACAATCAAGACTGAACTAACATCACTTAAAGAAGACATCCAAGTTGCTAAAGAAAACACATTTGGACGTCAAATTTTTGAAACATTTGCAGCAGAGTTTATGAGCAGCTACCTCAATGAAGGTACTGAAGTTGCAAAACTAAACAAATCAATGAACGAGCTAGAAGTAAAACTTGATGAAGCAAAAGCCGAACTTGCTAAAAAAGAAGTTCAGCTTACAGAATCTGCACGTATTGCACGTATTGCAGAGGACAAAGCAGAACGTAAAGCTATTATGAATGAAATGATGGCCCCACTTTCAAAGCAAAACCAAGAAGTAATGAATGCATTACTAGAATCTACAAAGACAGTAGATTTGCAAAAAGCATTTAACAAGTATCTTCCTTCAGTACTGAATGAAGCTACAAAACCAAATCAAACTAAGAAGGTGCTTAGTGAATCCTCGAAAGAGATCACAGGTGGAAAATCAGTGGAAGCAGAAGCTTCAGTTGATGCTAACATTGTAAACCTTCGTAAGTTAGCCGGAATAAGTTAAGGAGACCTAAAATGGCAGAAAATCTAATGGAAAATTGGAGCGAAACTAAAACAGCTCTAACCGACGGTCTAACTGGAACAAAGAAAAAAGTTATGGAAAGTGTTCTCGAGAATACTAAAACATATTTGTCAGAAGCAGCAGGCGCAGGCGCAACAGCGTCAGGCAACATTGCTACATTAAACAAAGTTATTCTTCCAGTTATCCGCCGTGTAATGCCAACTGTTATTGCAAACGAAATCGTTGGTGTTCAGCCAATGACTGGACCAGTTGGACAAATCCACACACTACGTGTACGTTACGCAGAAACTTTTGACTCAGCAACAGCTGGTGACGAAGCATTGAGCCCATTTGCAATTGCAACTGGTTACTCAGGTAACGCAACAACAAACCGTGCGGATGCAACAAGCACAATGGAAGGTTTGGCAGGTAAGAAAATGTCAATCCAAGTCCTAAAACAAACTGTTGAAGCTAAAACACGTAAGCTATCAGCACGTTGGACATTCGAAGCGGCACAAGATGCCAACTCAATGCACGGACTAGACGTAGAAGCAGAAATCATGCAAGCACTTGCACAAGAGATTACTGCTGAAATCGATCAAGAAATCATTGCAAGCCTAACATCACTAGCAGGCACAGCGGCTGACACATACGACCAAAGTGGCGTAAGTGGTACAGCAACATTTGTTGGTGACGAGCATGCAGCTCTTGCAGTTCTAATCAACAAAAATGCAAACACAATTGCAGCACGTACACGCCGTGGCGCAGGTAACTGGGCAGTTGTTTCTCCAACAGTACTAACAGTACTACAGAGTGCAACTACATCAGCATTTGCTCGCACAACAGAAGGTCCGTTTGAAGCACCAACAAACACCAAGTTCGTAGGTACACTAAACGGCACAATGCGTGTATATGTAAACCAGTATGCAGCTAACGATGACGTACTAGTAGGTTATAAGGGTTCAACAGAAACAGACGCAGCAGCGTTCTATTGCCCATACATCCCACTAATGTCAAGTGGCACAGTACTAGATCCAAGCTCATTCGAGCCAGTAGTATCATTCATGACACGTTATGGTTATGTTGAACTAAGCAACCAGGCATCATCTCTTGGTAATGCAGCTGATTATCTAGCAAACATTGCAGTTACAACAGGTCAACTTGCATTCTCTTAATAGAGATAGATAATAAAATAAAGATAGGCGCTACGGCGCCTATTTTTTTGACTTTTTTTAAAAAAAGTGTTGACATTGGTGTCTACATATGCTATATTATATACATAGCTTGGGAGATATCCCAGAGTTAGATAGTGCAAGGAATGGCAATCCGTAGAGGTTGTAACTTGGTTCATAGCTGTAGTGGCAATGCAAGAGCGTAGAGATACGAAGTTGTACTTTTAGACGTAACCGTTTAATATGAAGCTCCCTGTTTTTGAGCGTGGCTCTACAAAGGGGTTGTTGGTATTCACAGAGTCCAACCTATCACTTTTATCGGAAGGGTTTTGTTTCCCTTGCAAAATATAGAACAAAACAAAGACTTGTTCTTAGTTGAGCAAGTCTTTTTCTTATCTTAACCGCTATAAATAGTATTAACATGGAGATAAGATATGAGTACCACAAAATATAAACAGGATTTAGATGTTACTGGAAATATAACATTATCTGGAAACGTAACAGCAGATGGTAATGTAATATTAGGTGATGCCGATACAGATAGTATTACACTAAATGCTGATATAACAAGTAGTATTATTCCAGATGTAGATATTACATATGACCTAGGTTCTACCACAAAAACTTGGCGAGAAGTGTTTACTAGCAAAGTTAACAGCGCAGTTGGTGATGATTTAGATTTACACAGTGGCGCAGACATTGCGCTATATCCTACAGGTAATATTTGGATTAAACAAGATACAAAACTTATTTTTGAAGGCACTGTGCCAGATGATTTTGAAATTAAACTTCAAGCACTAGCAGCAACCGCAGACAGGGATATTATATTACCAGATGCTAGCGGAACGCTTGCACTAAATGAAAAATTACAAGACGGAACATTTGATTTAGATGTTAACAGTTTTACTGTAAGTGGATCAAGTACTACTAGTATCACAGCAGGTGCTAATATTGAACTAAATGCGACAACCCGTGTATTAGTTACAGACACGCCATTTAGATTGGCAAGTTTTACTACTGTAGAACGTGATGCTTTGAGTGCAGAAAATGGCGATATGATCTACAACACAACTGACAACAAATTCCAAGGATATGAGAACGGTGCTTGGGCTAACTTAATCTAAGGGCGAAAAATTAAGTGAAAATTGGATAATCCGTAATGAGCAATCTTAAAGAACTAACAATGGAACATCACCGTTCTGCAGAACGCTGTGGATTTGTTAAAGTATTACTTGGTGGTAATATAGAACCTACTTTGTATGGTGTATTTTTACTAAATCAGTATCACAAATATAGTGCATTAGAACAACTTGCACTTGAACGTGGGCTTTTAGTGGGCATCGAGTCAATACAACGTGCTGATAAAATATTAGCAGATGCAACTGAACTATTGTTACATAATAATATTGATTTACTACAGAGCACATCAGAATATATTAGTCACGTACAAACACTAAACGATCATGATTTATTTGCACATATATATGTACATCACATGGGAGACCTAAGTGGTGGACAAATGATTAAAAAACGTGTTCCGGGTGCTTGCACTATGTATGAATTTGACGGAGATGTTATAGAACTCAAAAATGAAATACGTAGTCGTTGTAAGGACTCTATGGCTCAAGAAGCTAAAATGTGCTTTGAATTTGCTATCAAACAGTTTAATGAAATGTCTAAACTCACCGCATAAATACATTAAAGTATTGTGAGAGAGTTACATGGCCATAAATTTTGATCATCAACGGGACAGGATTAGTTCTAGTAGTCAAAGCATAACAGTAAACACAACTGGTGCATTTACAATTCCAGTTGGTAATACAGCACAACGACCGACGGCAGCAAGCGGTCAAATACGTTTCAATAGTCAACAACAAAGTTTTGAAGGATACAACGGCGCAGGCTGGAGTACACTTGGCGGTGTACGTGATGTTGACGGAAATACATATGTTATTGCAGAAACTGGTCCAGGTGTAAACAATAACGAACTAGATTTCTTTACTGATGGAACACAACGCTTCCAAATTGGTGCTACTGGTGATTTTAAGTTTGGTGATACTCTTGCAGAAGTAACTATTGCTGGTGCTACAGGTAATGCAGTATTTGGTGGAACACTTGATGTTACTGGTATTACAAACATAAATGATACAACAGATTCAACAACAATAACAGACGGTGCCTTAGTTGTAGATGGCGGTGTTGGCATTGCTAAGAAACTTTTTGTTGGTACTGATTTAGATGTTGCGGGTAACGTACAAATTGATGGTACACTTACTGTGGACGGCATTGCTACATTAAAAGCAGGCGCAAGTGGCAGTATTGCTATTGGTGACGATGCTACTGATAATGTTGTGTTTAATGCAGACGTTAATAGTGACTTTGTACCAGATACAAACGGCACATATAACTTAGGCTCACTAGTACAAAACTGGAATAAAGCGTATTTAAGAACACTTGATAGTGATAATGATATTATTACTGTTGATATTAATGGTGCTATTGTACTTCCAGTTGGTACAGTATTAGAACGTCCAGCCGCTGCAACACAAGGTATGATCCGTTACAACAGTGACGATACTACTTTTGAAGGTTACGATGGAACAGCATGGGGCTCACTTGGCGGAGTTAAAGATGTTGACCAAGACACATATATTCAAGCAGAAACATCACCAGGTGCAGATAACGATGAACTAGAGTTTTATACTGGCGGCGTTGAGCGTATGACCATTGATAGCACTGGCCAAATTACAGCGGCAGCTGGATATACACCAACCAATCCACAAGACTTAATTACAAAAGACTTTGCTGAAAATAGTTTATCAGCTACAGCAGGTACACCAACAGATGGAAGTTGGCAGGATGGAGCATATTTGGGATTCACAGACTCAGACAAAGTAGCAGACGTATTAGACGAACTTAACGAATCGTTAGAAAATGTTCGTAACAACACATTTGTACGTAGTGTAACATTTACTGGTACACCAACAACTGGCGGTGCAGGGACAACAGTAACACTTAACTTAACAGTTGACGGAAATGCAAATCGTTATGATATTGATTGGGGTGATGGGACAAATACAAACGGAACAACTGATTCGACGCCAAGTCATACATACACAAGTAATGCAGGCAGTCCGTATACTGTAATTGTTAGAGCATATAATAACGGTGCTATAAGCGGAAGTGCTGGTAGTGAAGCAAGCTCAACAAGAACATCATATATTATTATATACACGGCAAATGCTGTATCAGCATTTGAGCTTTACAGTGCAAGTTCTGGTGGATCTGCATTAACTGGTAATAATTTGTATGTTATTGAAGGTGGTACCTTACATATGCAAAATAATACAAGTAATACATCAGGTGCAGTTGTTGCTTACAATATGGATTGGGGAGATGGAACTGTTCCTGACACCATTCCAAGTGATTCAGATCCTGGCGGTGTTACTGGTACTAGATTGTCACATACGTGGGGCGGAGGAACTTCGAGCGGAACAGGTAGAGATACACTAACATTAACATTAACATCACATAGTACAGCAGACCCTGCAACAATACCTTCTAGTACAACTTTAAGTTTAAAAGTATATGATCCTAACATTGCTACACCAGATGGATTAAGTACTAAAACTATCTCATTTGCTAACGATGAAGGAAGCAGTCCAAAACTAGCAAGTGGATTTACAGACCTAACTGGTGGTACTTCATTAAGTGCTGGTAACAATGTTGACTTATCAAATAATACAAGTGGACAACTTGAAACTTCTGTAATCAGTACATATGCTTATGATGCAGATGCTGGTACACTTACTGCTCTAGTAAATGGAAGTGCTGATGGCGCAGTTACATTCACTAATACAGATAACGCAGGAACATATACCAGTCTTGTTGTTACAGACGAAGAAGATTACAACTTGTTAAATGCAAGTGGAAGTAGCACTGGCTTCAATAGCAGTATATACCATCCTGGATTGTACACAGGCTTTAAAGCTAAAATTAGTAAAGCAGCAAATGCAATTTCAGCAGGCGTAAACAGTTTCCAATTAAGTCATGATGTTACGGGAGACACTAATACTGTTGAATTTGTAAAAGATAATATTACAAGTGTACCTACAGTTACAGCAGGTACAGTATCAGAAAATAGTGCAGGAACATATAGATATATTTCAGGAATTCCTTACTATAACAGTGGTAGTCCTTCACTTACACTAAGTGGTGTTACTGTAGACAGCTTTATTGGACAAGCATACACAGATACATCAAGTGTTGTTAATGTTACTAGTGGTAGCAATTTAGAAAGCACATCACAAAGTTCAATTGCTAATCAAAATTATACATATGCACAGATTGACGGAACTTCATCGTTCTTAACAGGCGGCATTCCAAATGCTAATACTGGTAACGGAACTCCTTACACACTTGGAGACTTGACTGTAAACATTACTAGTAACAGTGTTAGAACCATTGAAAATATTAGACATAGAACAAATAATATCTATGGAGCAAGTTCATATCAAACACCATCAGAAATAATTCAAGTACATACAGCAAGCCAAAGCGGTATTAGTGAAATATCAATTGATGTTAGTAACAGTTTGGGATCAACTTATACTGATGATGCAGTACGTATTTTTGACTTTAGTGCAGCTACAACAGACAATCCCGCAATACCAGCAGCAACAAATTTTTATACAAACAATTTGTATACTGAAGCAGCAGACCCTGGTGTTGCAGGAACAAAAGAAGCAACTATACGTTTAGGAAAAATAGAACACAACGTTAACGATTATAGTACTGGCTATCTTCCAACTGGACCTGATAGAAGTGGCGACACTGGCACACAGTACATTACTATTGCATTCCATAGAACAGTTGTTGCTAACTTTAATTTAAACATAACAAGTACTACTGGTGTTAGTGGAGTGTGGATTGCCGCACCAGGTACAACTATAGATAATACAAGTACAATTAACGGATGGTTAGATTGTGGAATACAGTATGGAGGTGCTGGTGTTCCAGGTGCAAATACAGGTAACGGTGGTAACGGAAGTAACGGATGCGCAAGCACTGGTGGTGATATTATTGCCAACAACACTGCATTAAGTGGATCGTACACAATGACGCTGGGTACAGAAAACTTAACAAACGCAACTAATAATGTAGCATTAGTACGTATTGCACTAAGCAGTAACCAGAGCATAACAGCATTGAGTATAACATGAGGGTGAGAAATGGCTATTAATGAATCGCAAAAGGTAGACTGGCTTTGGAAAAAGCTAGGTTACGGCGTAGCAAAAACAGATATAAACAGTGTTAAGGCAGCAACAAACGAAAGTATTGCTAGTCCTTTACTGATACGTGGCGATAACATTTGGCAAGATGCCGCTCAAATTCCTACAACTAAACCCTCATCCTCTAGCACAATTGTAGAAATTTATGACGACAGTGGCAATGGTACCGCAACTGTTGAAACAACCGCAGATGCAACAGCAACACCAAATCGTACATGGAAAACAAATTTAACAGATTGGATACCAGTTGAATTTGGTTCAACTTATCTAGTAAAAGTTTATATGGACGCACCGGCAGCAGCCGCTCCACAAACAACTGGTACACAGTTATTTGCCGCTGGTAGTGGTAATAACGATGAATGGTACTTTGACTACCAGAGCGGTGTACTTAACTTTATTGGTGACAACTTACCAAGTGGTATTAGTGGAAAAACAATTTATGTCGTGGGCGCACGTTTTATTGGTAACAAAGGTACAAACTTATCAAGTGCAAACATTGGCAACTTTACATTTAATGGAAACACAATTGGTGTTAGTAATGCTAATGGCGATATTATACTGGATCCAGATGGAACAGGTAAACTATCAGTACTCGCAGATAATGTAACAATTACAGGTGATGGTGCAATAACTATCCCTGTTGGAACAACAGCAGAACGTCCAACACCTAATGCACAAGGTATGATCCGTTATAATACAACAGACAGTACCTTTGAGGGGTATGATGGTGCTAACTGGGGCTCACTAGGTGGTGTTAAAGATGTTGATCAAGACACATATATTTTAGCAGAGTCAAGCGCAGGTGCTGATAATGACGAACTAGACTTTTACACTGGCGGTACACAACGTATGCAAATTGGTGCTACTGGCGATATTAAGTTTGGTAACACACTAGCAGAATTTACAATAGCTGGCGCAACTGGTAATACTACCATTGGCGGAGATTTAACTGTTGCAGGTGACTTACAAGTTGACGGAACAGTAACAAGTGTTAACAGTACAACTGTAACAATCGATGATCCGATCTTTACACTAGGTGGCGATACTGTACCAACAACAGACGATAACCTTGATAGAGGTATTGAGTTTAACTGGTACGATGGTGGAGCAAGTTTAGCAAAAGTTGGTTTCTTTGGTTTTGATGATAGTACAGGTAATTTTACTTTTATACCAGATGCAACTAACACAGGTGAAGTGTTTAGTGGTACAGCAGGTGATGTAGTATTTGGTGCAGCAACATTATCTGGACTAGATGTAACTGGTAACACAGTACTACGTGGAGATGTTACACTTGGTGATGCTGATACAGACAGTATTTCAATTAATGGCGATGTACGTTCAAATATTGTTCCTGATGTAACTGACTCATATGACTTAGGTATTACTGGCAAAGCATGGCGTGACATTTATCTTACAGAGCATGTTATATATGAAGGTGCTACTGGAGAGAATGGTATTTCACTACCAAGTAATATGACAACTGCATTTGAAATTGATGATGGCACAACTACTATTATTAATATTGATACTACAACTGGTGCGTTTGCATTTGATGTTACAGCAAACACAGATATTACAGGTACACTAGATGTAAGTGGAGAATCTACTCTAGCAAGTGCAACTATTAGCGACATTACACCAACACACATTATGTATGCTGGTACAGCAGGATCAGTTGACGGCGATGCTAACTTAATTTGGAACGGAACACAGTTTGCAGTTGGTGTTACAAACTTCACTGTACAACACGCAACTGGTAACACACAAATAGTTGGTACATTGGATGTAAACAGTCAAGCAACATTAGCAAGTGCTAATATTGAAGACCTAACCAATGACAGAATTGTTATTGTAGGAAACAGTGGCGAACTAGAAGACGATGCCAATTTCCGCTTTGATGGAACAAACTTCTTTATAGGTCCAAGTGGTAGTGAAGTATTTGATGTAACAGTTGCAACTGGTGACACACAAATTACTGGCACACTTGATGTTGATGGTGAAGCTACACTAGCAAGTGCTGTTGTAGAAGATTTAACAGATAACCGTATTGTACTTGCTGGTACTGGCGGTGCAATAGAAGATGATGCAAACTTAACATTTGATGGAACTGAATTTAACATTGGCGCTGGTAACTTCACAGTACAACATGCAACTGGCAATACATACGCAGCAGGCGATTTACAAGTTGCAGGAAATTTACAAGTTGATGGTACAACAACTACTGTTAACAGTACTGTGGTTACAATTGACGATCCTATTTTTACACTTGGCGGAGACCAAACTCCAGCAGGAGATGATAACAAAGACAGAGGTATTGAGTTTAAATGGCACGATGGTGTTAGTGCAAAACTTGGTTTCTTTGGTTATGACGATAGTGCAAGTGTGTTTACATTTATTCCTGATGCAACCAATAGCAGTGAAGTGTTTAGCGGAACAGCAGGTAATGTTGCATTTGGTGATGGTACATTTACAGGTGCTACAGCAGGTAATATACAAGTTGGTATTACTGGCGATAATGAAATAGACACAACATCAGGTAACTTAACTATTGATAGTGCTGGCGGTACAACTACTATTGATGATAACGCTGCAATTACTGGAACACTAGATGTTACTAACTTAGCTTCACTAGATGGTGGTATTGATGTTGACGGTGCGTTTACTGTTGCTAATACATCAGGTAATATTACAACTACTGGTACATTGGATACTGGTAATGCAACACTAGACACTGCAACTGTTTCAGATCTAACAGATAATGAAATTGTTATTGCTGGTACAGCAGGTAGACTAGAAGGCGACAGTAACTTCCGCTTTGACGGTTCTAACTTTATGATTGGTCCCAGTGGCAGTGAAACATTTAAAGTAGGTGTACTGAGTGGTAACACTGAAATTACTGGTAACCTTACACTAGGTGGTAACATTACTATTGGTGATGCTGACACAGACAGTATTCAGTTAGACGGTGAATTAACAAGTAACATAGTACCAGATGTAAATGATACATATGACTTAGGTACTGCTACAAAAGCATGGCGTGACTTATTCATAAGTGAGAGTGTACAGTTTACTGGTGCAAGTACAGAAAACGAACTACGTATACCAGGAAATATGGCTGTATCACTTAACGTTACAGATGGAGCCAATGACTTATTAGTTGTTAATAGTACAACTGGTGTTAACCGTATTGAAGTACTAGCACTTCAAGTTGGTACAGCCGCAGGTACAACTACTGTTGACCGTATACTAGATGAAGATGATATGGTTAGCGACAGTAATGTTGGACTAGCTACACAACAAAGTATTAAAGCATATGTTGATAACAGTGTTGGTAATGTTGATTTAAACTTTACAGACGGTACTACAACTGGTACTGTTAATCTTTCTACACAAAACTTTAGTTTACTTGGTACTGCTAATGAAATAGAAACCACGGCATTAAACCAATCACTTACAATTGGCTTGCCAAATGATGTAACTATTGGAAATAACTTAACAATTACTACGAACGGTTCAACTGGTGGTACATTTGCTATTGGTACAAGCGGCACAACTGCTACAACATTCCAAGTTGGTACAGATTTAACTGTTAATAATGATGCAACAGTTACTAATGATCTTGGAGTTGGTGTTGACTTAACTGTTGGTCAAGACTTGGTCGTTACTAGAGATGCAACTATCAATGGCGATTTAACAGTTAGTGGTACAACTACATATATCAATACTACCACATTAAATATTGGCGATAACATTATTACACTTAACGCTGATATTACTAATCTTACAGCACCAACTGAAGATTCGGGCATTGAAGTCAAACGTGGTAGTGCAGCTACAGTGGCATTTGTATGGGATGAAACAGACGACAAATGGACAGCTGGTAGTGAAACAATCGAAGCAGGTTTATTTGAAGGTACAATCGACGGCGGCACTTTCTAACATAAATATAAGTAGAACAGAGTTATATAACTCTTAGTACTCGGCTTATATAGCTATTTAGAAGGTGAGACATATGTCAACGATTAGACTACGTAGAAGTGCGACTCCTGGTAAGGTGCCAACTACAGCACAACTTGATTTAGGTGAAGTCGCAATCAACACCCATGACGGTGTTATGTTTTTCAAACAAGACCAGAGCGGTTCCCAGAGCATTATTGAAGTTGGACGCCCTGATACAGCCGCAAATGTTTTTTATGTAAAAGAAGATGGTGATGACACTAAAGACGGTGACACGCTTGCAGATGCATTTGCAACAATTAATGCCGCAGTGGCCGTTGCCTCTGCACAAGATACAATTTTTGTAAAATCAGGTGATCATACAGTTACTAATAACCCATTGGTTATTCCAGCAGGTGTAACTATTGTGGGTGATAACTTACGAAGTACCACTATTAGAGGAGCAACCACAACTAACGATATTTTCCATATGAACAATGCAACATTTATTACAGGTGTTACATTTAGAGGACATGAATCTGGAGCAGCCGCAGTTGCATTTCCAACAGCAGGTGCCGGATTTATTAGTACAAGTCCTTATATACAAAACTGCTCAAGTATTACAACAGACGGTATAGGTATGAAAATTGATGGATCTAGAGCCACTGGTTTGCGCAGTATGGTATCAGACGCATATACACAAATTAATCTAGGCGGAAAAGGTGTACATATTCTTAACAGAGGATATGCACAGTTAGTTAGTATCTTTACAGTTGGATGTCAAGATGGAATTTTATGTGAAAGTGGCGGACAATGTTCACTTACAAACAGTAACGCAAGTTTTGGTACATTTGGACTAAGAGCAACTGGTAAGAGTGCTAGTTTATACACAGGCTCAACTACTACTAACATTGTAAAAACAGCCAACACAGTAACAATTGGCAGTTTAACAGTAAGACCAAAATACGGAGACGCAGTTAAGTTTGATGGCGACACACGCTATTACACTGTAGAAGCAAGTACTGCTTTAAGTAGCGGATCCAGTGATGTTACTATATTAGAAACATTTGATACTGACATCACAAGCGGAGCAGGTGTTAACTTTTACGAAAGAAGTTTAATACAAGCGTCCAGTATCACATTTGAATATGTGGGTAGTGGAAATAACTTCACTAGCGCACTTCCTGAAAACGGAGGTATACCAATCCAAGCAAACGAAGTCGTTGAGGACTCAGATGGTCAAGGACAAGTATTCTTTACTAGTACAGACCATAAAGGGGACTTTAGAATTGGCGGAGACTTGTTGATTAACGCTAGTGCTGGTATTATTGAAGGTACAACCTTTGATAGATCACTATTTGCAGTTCTAACACCATACATTCTAGCGATTGAGAGTTAATCATGGCAACACCATTAAACGTTTTTAAAACAGTAACATACGATGTAACAACAAGTAATACAGTAGTTTACACAGCACCAACTGGGTTTACCGGAATTGTACTAATGGCCCAAGCGGCTAATATTGCAAGTACAAGCACTGAAACTATATCATTTTCACACTATGATACCAGTGCAACAGTAGAGACTGAGTTACTAAAGAATTTTGTTATCCCAGAAGCAGATGCAGCAAGTTTACTTACTGGTAAACTTATTATCCAAGACGGAGATAGCGTTAAAGCAGTAGCAAGTGCAAATAGCACTTTTAAATTGACCTTGAGTGTCTTGGAGTCATTAGATGCGTAAAACAGAACTATTAAGCGGCAGAGTTAAAAAACTTACGGGTACTAATTTAGATAGTAATCGTTATAATTTTTTAGACTTAAAAAACGCAGAACCCGATGCTGGCTTTCCAGCACAAACAAACAGCCTTTTTGCAAGTACAAGCACAGGTACAAGAAGTTGGTTATCTACTAACGCATCTTTATCTGGTTTGTCAGTCAACGCTGGCGCTTTAGTAGTTAATGAAGACACAGTCGAAGTAGACACAAGTGGTTTTGTAAACAGTACAGCAAATAATTTGCATCAAGTACTAACAGACTTAGACCAAAACTTGGGTGCAACTACTGCTAGTGCACTTACTGCTGTTGTAACAGACAATACTATTGATGGTAATGGTACGGTAGGCAGTGACCTAACAATTGGACAAGGTGTACGTCCTACAGATGATCCTTATTTCCAAGGTTTACAGGTTGCACCACAAGATGCAGTCTCTGGTGTTGCACTAAACAATCCACTACGTGTAACTACATCAACAGCTCATGATTTGACAGATGGTGATTTAGTTACATTTAGAGATGTTGAAGGAACGACACAACTTAACGGTGTTGATTATTATGTTGAAGTTATTGATGCAAATAACGTAGACTTATACAGTGACCAAGCTCTATCAACAGCAATTGACGGAACAGGCGGCGGCTACAGTTCATATACTAGTGGCGGCTTTTTAATTGGCGGCGGATATAGATTTCCATCGCTAGACGGAACAGCAACACATTATTTAAAAACAGACGGACTTGGACAACTTAGTTTTGACAGACCAGTTCAGTATGGCGGCTCACAACCTACAAACCCAGACACTGGTGATTTGTGGTATGACAGTGTTACAGCAACTGACTTATTGGTATGGAACGGAACAACTTGGCAATCGGCTACATCTGGTGGTGTGCAATCTGCATTTACACTACGACAGTTTGCAGGTGATGGAACTACTACAGTTTTCAATACAAACGCACCAGGTGTACAAAAAGTACTTGTGTTTTTAAATGGTGTTTTACTTCGCTTAACAGATGACTTTACATACAACAGTGGTACAGGCGCAATTACATTCCTAGCAACACCCACGGCAACTGACACAATTGAAGTTTTGCTAACAGGTGATGCAGACCTTGTTGGTCTAGAATTACTTGGTATTGCAAACCATGATTTAATTACAGTTGATAGTAGTGGTAACGTAACACTACAAGGCGAACTGGATATGGGAAGTAACAAAATTGTTAATGTTACAGATCCAACAGCGGCACAAGACGCCGCAACTAAAAATTATGTAGACACTGTTGGTAGTGCAGTTACAATTAATACAAGTGGTGATACTGGTACAGGTAGTATTATTAGTTCGACACAAACACTAGCAATTAACGGTACAGCAAACGAAATAGAAACAGTAGCGGCCAACCAAGCAATTACTGTTGGACTTCCAAGTGATGTTACAATTGGCAATGACTTAACAATTACAAATGATTTAATAGGTCCTAACTTATTCTCACTTAACCCTACTACTATTAGTGCAAGTACTGTAAACTATACAGTAACCGTTGCAACTGGTACACAGTACGGCGGCGGTAGTGGCGATGTTTACTTCTTAGAAAATACAACAGCAGGTACAAGTAGCACTGCTAATCCAGTAATACAATTATATCGTGGTAACACATATGTATTTGATGTAAGCGATAATACAAATACAGGACACCCTCTTCGCTTTTCAGCAGATGGCGGAACTACAGAATACACAACTGGTGTAACCGCAAGCGGAACACCTGGTCAAGCTGGCGCAACAGTAACTTTTGTTGTAGCAACAACTGCTCCAATTAGTTTAAATTACTATTGTACAGTACATGGCGCCGGAATGGGTAACTTATCAAATCAAGTTAACTTAGGTGGTACAGTTATTATCTCAGGTGACTTACAAGTTGATGGTACACAAACAATTATTAACAGTACAGAACTAGTAGTTGATGATAAAACAATTACTGTTGCAGACGGAAGCATTAATAAAGCAGCCGCAGCAAATAGTGGACTACAAGTTGACTTGGGTTCAGACGGAAACGCAACACTATTTTATAACAGTGACAAATGGGTATTCAATAATGTACCTTATTATAATGCACTAAGACTATTAACTACTGATGATTTAACAGGCAGTGACAACTATGCATACAAAACAGTTGAAATTACTGATACTGATGCAACATTTACTTGGAGTGAAACAGGAACTATTGTTGCACCGAGTAACACGGGCACACTAAAAATTGTTAGTGGTGGTGCTATCGACTTAGATGTTGATACAACAGGATATGCAATAAGAGTTGCACACACAGATACTAGTACAGTATCAGATATTACAGCGTCTAACAATACTAACCAATTCTTAGCAGCACTTGCTATGACATTTGATACATACGGACACGTACAAACTGTATCACCAACATACAGTAATGTTGTTTTTAATAATGATTTTGGTACACTTACAGTAAGTGATACTGATAGTGGTTATACATGGGCAGCAACAGGAAATGTTGGTGCAGGTCAAACAAGTGATACAGCAACATATATTTCAGGCGATGCAATTAACATTGATGTAGATGCTACAAGCAAAGCTATACGTTGGACTAACACAGACAAAGGTAGTAGTCAACTTATTATTGGTAACATTGTTGTACAAAATACAACAACTGGTTTCAGTATGAGCGAGACTGGCACATTTAGTGCAAATACAAATACAGATACAATTACACTTATTCCTTTAACAGGAATGGACATTGATATTGATACTACTAATGGTGCGTTTACATTTGAAAACACAGACACTGGTAGTGCACAGGATATTATCAAGAGCATTGAAGTTGTAGATAGTAGTAGTGGATTTAGTTTTGGTGAGACTGGAACTTGGGCAGTAAGTGGAAACACAGATTTACTTACAGTAGTTCAGGGAGATGGTATTGATTTAGATATTGATACTACTAACGGTGCTATACGTATTACTAACGATGATAAAGGTAGTGCACAAAACATATTTAAAACAGTAGCAGTCACTGACAATGCTGGTGGATTTAGTTGGAGTGAAACAGGCAACGTTGTTGCAGATTCAAACGCAGACACAATTACACTTGTAAGTGGCGCTGGTATGGACTTAGACGCAGACACTACAAATGATGGTGTACTGTTTACCAACACTGACAGGGGTAGTGCACAAAACATTATTAAAACACTAGAAGTAAGTGATACTGATAGTGGTTATACATGGGCCAATACTGGTAGTATTGCGGCTTCAACAAATACTGACACTGTAAAATTTGTTAGTGGTACTGCACTTGATATTGATGTAGATGCAACTAGCAAAGCAATTAGAATTGAACACAGTGTTAGTGGTGCAAACCAAACTACTACAAGCGCAACAAATACATTTGTAGATGCACAAACAGTAGATGCACAAGGACATGTAACTAGTTTTGGAACTAGTGCAATAGACTTTAATGTTTCAAACAACTATGCATTTAAAACAGTTAATGCAGGTGGAACAAGTTTAGTAGCAGATTCAAATACTGATACATTAACAATTAGTGCGGCACAATTAGATAGTACAGACGGTATTGTTATTTCTGGTACAGCAGGAACTGATACATTTACAATTGCACATGCTAATACAAGTGGTGTTAGTAATGTAACTAATATAGCAAACACATTCCTAAGTGGAGCAACATTTGATACATATGGACACCTGTTAACACACAGTTCAGGATCAGTTGACTTTGCAGTTGCAGACAACTATGCGTTTAAAACAATTACAGTAGCAGGTCAAAGTGATATCATTGCTGATAGTAATGTTGATTCACTAGCACTTGGTGTTACAGGAACTGGATTTAGTGTTACTACTAATGCGGCAAGTGATACAATTACATTTGAAAATACCGATAAAGGTAGTAGCCAACTTATTTTTAAAACACTTGCTGTTACAGACACAAATAGTGGATACAGTTGGGCACAAACTGGTAGTTTTGCCGCAGCAAACAATACAGATACATTTACATTTGTAAGTGGCACAGGAATTGATTTAGATATTGATCTAAGTTCAGGAGCAATGCTTGTAGACAACACTGATAGAGGTAGTGTACAAAACATATTCAAGAGCTTTGATGTAGTTGATACAGACAGTGGATATACTTGGAGTGCTACAGGTACAGCTAATGCTAGTAGTAATACTGATAGTTTTGACATTGTAAGTGGTACAGGTATTAATATTGACATTGATACATCTAGTAAAGCAATTAGAGTTACAAACACAAGTCAAAACACTGACCCAGGTAGTGCACAAGATATTATTAAGAGTATTCTTGTAACTGATACAGACAGTGGATATACTTGGAGTGAAACTGGCACATACAGTGTAAGTGGTAACAATGATGCATTTACATTTGTAAGCGGTCAAGGTATTGACATTGATGTTGACACATCAACTGGTGCTATTAGAATTGAAAATCCAACAAGTGGTGTTGCATTTACTGAATCAACATTTACAGGAACTGGATCACAAGATACATTTGCTCTAGGAACTGGATTTACAACTGCAAGTGTATATGTTAACGGTGTTTTAGTTGATGACGGTACTGACTATACATTTACTCCAGCAACCGGATCGTTAGTATTTACGATACCTCCTAGTAACGGTGACTTAGTTACAGCACACAAATATACACAAACAATGGCTGCAATTACATTATCAAGTTTGGGATTAACAAACCATGATGATGTTACAGTTGATAGTAGTGGTAACGTTGTTATTACAGGTAACTTAACTGTACAAGGTACACAAACAAGTTCAAGTACACAAACACTGAGTGATCCAATTATCACACTGGGTGGAGCGTCAGCACCAAGTGCAGATGATAACTTAGATAGAGGTGTAGTATTCCGTTGGCATGATGGGTCAAATCCTAAGATTGGTTTCTTTGGATTTGATGATAGTGATTCTGACTTTATGTTTATACCAGACTCAGACGGTACAAACGCATATGGGCCAGCAGGTGGTGGAACAGATTTAGCAGACTACGGTGGTGCTAAGTTCAAGCACGTTATTGGTAGAAATTTACGAGTAGGTTATACAGCCGCTGGTACTATTGATACTTCATCAGGTAACATAACAATTAACAGTGCTGGTGGTGCAACTTTTATTACTGATAACACAGGCATAACAGGCACACTAGATGTATCAAATACAGCAACATTTGCTGGAACAGTAGAAGCTAATAACGGTATTACTGTAGATAGTACAGCATTTATTGTAGCAAATACAAGTGGTAATGTCACTACAGCAGGTACACTAAACGTAGCAGGACTTGCTAGTTTAGATGGTGGTATTGATATGGATGGTGTGTTTACAGTTGCTAATACAACTGGACATACAGCAACAACTGGCAATTTAACCGTCGGCGGTAACACAGTATTAAATGGTAACGTTGACATTGGTAATGCCGCAACAGATACAGTCACAATTAATGCAGACATTGACAGTCATTTAATACCAAGTCAAGATGTTACATATGATTTAGGTGCAACTGGCGCTGCATGGCGTGACTTATATCTAAGCGGTAGTACAATTAACTTAGGATCAGCAAGTATTCAAGCTACCGGTACTAGTGTTAGTATGGGCGATATCAATAGTACACCTATTGGTCAAACAACAGCCGCAGCAGGTTCGTTTACTACACTAACAGCAAGCTCTAGTTTAGATGTTACTACTACAGGTAGCATTGGCGGAGACTTTGATGTTAATACAGATAAGTTTACAGTTGCAAGTGCGACAGGTAATACAACAATTGCTGGTACATTGAGTGCCGCAGGAACAACAGTTAGTACACTTAAAGTAAGTGACTTAACAACTAATCGTATTGTAACTGTTGGTGCAACTGGAGAAATAGCAGATGCTTCAACACTTACATTTAATGGAACAACATTTACTGTTGGCAGTTCGTTTAGTGTAACACAATCCTCTGGTGCAGTTAGTGCAGGTGAGATTACGTCAACTGGCGGTGCATTTGGAAATGTTAAAGTTGGACAAACTGGCAACAATGAAATTGACACAACATCAGGTAACTTAACTATTGACAGTGCTGGCGGTACAACCACTATTGACGATATACTAAGTGTAAGTGGCGCAGTCACAATGAGTAGTACACTTGGTGTTACAAGTAATATTACAGCAGGCGGCACTGTTAGTATGGCAGGCGGTAGTTCAAGTGCTAACTTTGACTTTGCAGACGATATTAGGGCTCGGTTTGGTGCTGGTAATGATTTACAAATCTACCACAACGGAACAACTGGTAGCAGCAATATTGCAGAAAGTGGCGGCGGCAATTTAATTATTTCAAGTAATGGTGCTGCTATTAGTTTATACGATACTGCTAATGCTCAGCAAATGTTAGTAGCTAGTATCGGTGGTAGCATTGACCTTTATCATAACGGCTCTGAAAAACTAGCCACAACATCAACAGGTATTGACGTTACTGGCATCATTACTACAGATGGTATGACTACTTCTGCTAATGTTAACTTTGGTGACGATAACAAAGCCATATTCGGTGCTAGTAATGATTTTGAAATTTATCATAATGGCACAAACAGTATTATTGGATTTACTAATACTCACACTGCTATTATCCAGAACACAACTAATAGCGAAAACTATATTACGTGTACACCTGCGAATGCTGTAACACTATATCATGACGGTAGTCCTAAAATCTCCACTGCTAGTACTGGTATGTCTGTAACAGGTGGCATAACCACAACAGATACAATTGAGATAACAGGTGACGGCGCAGATGTTATTGTTAATTCTGCAGATCATGAATTAGTATTACTAGGCAATAGAGGCGCAACTGGCACAAACTTAGATAAAGGTTATCTAAGAATGAAGTCAGAGAGTACAAACAAAGTTGTAATTGACACTGCTGGCGACAGTTACTTTAATGGTGGCCAAGTTGGTATTGGTACAAATTCACCAGATACAACACTACACTTATATGTAGGCGGGCTTGTTGCTGATACTGGAAACATTGACATGTTGCGCTTGGAACTAAACCGATCAGATCACGGCAATGTTCCTAGTGGACCAGCAATCCTGTTTAAAGACCAAGATACAAACAACTTAACAAACGAAGCACGTATTAAAATGTCTACCGTCAATAACACCACTTATGGCGACAATGACGAAGCAGCAAGTAACCTTATATTTGAAACTACAAACGGTGGTAGTGCAAGTGACAAGATGATAGTTACTGGACGTGGCGACATTGGTATTGGCACAAACAATCCAACTGCTAAACTAGACGTTGAAGGTAATATTAGGCTACAGTCTGTTAACAGAGATTATGTAACTAGCACACTAACAACAACTACTGAAACCGCAGTTGCAACCCTAAGTTCAACAACTTATAGAAGTGCGAAGTTTATGATCCAAGTTACAGAAGGATCGGAATATCAAGTAACAGAAGCACTTATGATACATGATGGTACAGATGCATTTGTTACAGTATACGGTACTATGTTTACTGGAAGTGCTGCATTAGCAACATTTGATGCTGACATTAGCAGCGGATCAATGAGGCTTCTTGCAACAAGCGCAACAACAGCAAGTACAGTTTACAAGATTTCACTAACCGCAATGGATACATAAATACATAAAAGGAATAGCTAATGGCAAAAAAAGCGTTTACAATTGATACAGGTATACACCCAACAGAATCAACAGCAGATTTGGGTGCAACTTCAAATAAATTTGATCAACTGCATTTAAGTGGTGCGGCAAACGTAGATGGAGACTTAACTGTATCAGGTACTATTAATGGTACGCTAGCAGGCGGTGGTAGTGGAATTAGCGATTCAACAGCAATAGCATATGCGATAGCATTAGGATAAAGATAACATGGCAAAAAAACTCTACGTAGGTAATTACACATTTGATGCAAGTGAACAAGTTGTATCAGTTTCAGGTAACGTTGCTGCTGAAAAGTTCTTAATTATTACTAACATTACAAGTAACACAATAATTTATAACTTTGCAGATGCATCATTGGGGTATGCTGGTAAATTTTATAATATAAGTACAGACAAAACAGAATTTTCGTTAATATATGATACTACATCAATGAATGACACAGATGTTTTACAAATATTTGTTGACCAAGATTATCAAGAAATTACACCAGCAGAGGACTTGCTAGATCCTGTTGGTAAATTACGTGTTAGTAATCCTGAAAACTTGATCGATACTGACTTTGAATATGGTCTACAAGGTACTAAATGGGAAACACTACAAACTGTTAATAACATTCCTACAATTTATAGTAACACTGGTGATGTGCCAGTTGACGGAATTGTAAGTGTTGATGCAATTAATGGAAGTAAAAACGTAAAAGTTACTACTAATATTGCCCACGGGTTAAGTATTGGTGATCCAATTAGTGTGCAAGGTTTAAGTCAGTACCAAGCAGAAGGCTTCTTTATTATTACTAGTGTGCCAGACACACTTAGTTTCTTCTTTGAACTGGATGTTCCAGCTAACTTTAGTGGGGATATTAGCGGAAGTTATACAACAATTATTCCTGGTAAGTTTTTTGAAGGATCAACGTTGCCAGTTAGTACTGCTGATGGTGCACAAACAGACAATGCGGCAATTAGTACAATTACAGTGAACACTGGTGAAACGCATGGATTGACAGCATCTACAAAAGTTTATTTACGTAACACAGTTGGTCCACGTACATTAGAAATGACTGATAGTACAGCCACCGCACCAGATGGAAGACCATTTGTTGATACAACTGCAAACTTTAATAGCAGTGACGTAATTGATATAAATGCTAGTACAGGACGTGGTAACTATAGAGATCGTGCAGTTGTTACATATGACTGGGAATCAACATATACCAAATATATAACAACGTCTGATTGGGATGCTAGTACTGATAGAATTACATGGACTACACACAATCTAAGAGACGGTTATACATTATTGTTTAACACACCATATCATGGGTTATCTGATGGTGGTATTACAGACGGTACAGTTGGCTATGTCGAAGTTATTGACGCAAACACTATTAAACTACATACGACAGACACACTTACTAGTGCCATTAATTTAACAGCACTAAACAACTTATATGGACTTGCACGGTTAGGTCTCGTTTATAAAGTAGAAGCTGCAAACGGTACTATAAGACAAACAGAATTCTTTAAAGCAAACGAATCTAGCTCAGTTGGTCAAACATCAGCATATAGTAGTAACTCAACTAATACAGTTAGCTTTAGTGTTGATGTAACAACTGCACTTGGTGGTAATCCAACATCAGTAACAATTCAAGATATTCTTGCAGGTGGTGATATTAACAGTACAAGTGAGTGGTTAGAATTTACAATTGCTGGCATTACACAAAGAATTTACGGTCCAGGTAACCAGAGTTGGAATTTGCTTGCTACAGCACAAACAAACGGCGCTACACCAAGTTTCAATAACTTAGATGTTAGTAGTGCATTAACTACATCTGGCGGACGAACATTCCTTCCACTAACAGTTAGAGCTAACACTAGTGTTGGTGGCTTTACATCACCTAACGGATCGGATAGATATAGATTTGTATTGAACTTAATTAACAATACGCCTGCTGGTAGCTTCACAGAAGACGAGAAAAAATTTAGTGGCGGTGACTTAGCAGATAGCCAATATGGTTTAGGTAATACACAACCACAAGCAGTTGTTGCATTCCAAGGTAGAACAAGTGGAAGTTATAGTAATACTAATGATGCATTTAGTTATCTAGCTAACCAAAGAAATAATGGTCGTTATGGTACACTTAGCGTAAAGTATTCGCAAGTTGTATCTGTAACTAGTGGACAAAGTGGATCTGGCGCATTTACTATTGATTATAATGATAGTAATACAACATATGGAACAGGTAGTGAAAACTTTTATGTTTTTGCAACACCATTAACAAGTGATAGAAACACATTATACTTACCAAACCACGGTATTGTAGGAAATCAAACAGCAACGATTACAGTCGATTCGACTGATTATAGTAGTGGACAAAGATTTTCCTATGCTGATAGTAGTGGAACAGTAACTAATATGCAACAATCGTTTAATGTTACTGCAAGTGTTGTTAACCAAGATGTTCTAAGACTACAAACCGATGTTTCACCAACTACAGATGATATTGCGAGAATACCAGAAGCGTTTACTTTTTCTTACTCAAGACCAAACGAAAACTTTAACACACTTTACTTTAGTAACCACAAAATTACAGGTGAAGTAGCAGCGGTATATAATAATACAAGCGGAACAGCAATTCCTCCACTTACTAACGGTCAAACAATATTTTTGGAACGTAAAGACGATAGTAGACTTAGACTGTCAGATAGTAATACTGGATCTTCTGGAAGTAATCAATTAGTAATTGCTAGAAACGACAATACTACGCTAAGTAATTACTTTATTGATTTGTCGTCATCGTTTGGATTTGATCCAGGTACGGCAACATTAACCAGTTTAGAATTTAGAGGTGACTTTAGTGCTTCTTCTGAATACGTACAGTTAGATTTTCCTGGAGACGGTACAAGCTATATTATTGGTCAAAATGACGACCGAGGTGATACTGCATCATATACTACAAGTACTACCTTGACAAGTAAAAATTTAAGTAGTATACTTACAACACTAAGTGGAAATGTTGGTTTTTACATCACAGTTGATCCAACATCTGCCGTTAACTACGGTCCAGGTGGTGGACCATGGTGGGGACTAAGATTCAACATTACAGCAGAAGAATCAGGCGTTGTTATTACAGGGCAAGGTACAGGCGGACATAGTATTGACGTTAATAACATTGTTGGTGCATATGATGGTGTATTTACAATGACCAATGTACCTTCTCCAAGCTCATTTACAATGTCAAGTGACTTCCAAATTCCAAATCGTACATATAATTTTACTAGCTCAGAAGTAAACACAAGTGGCGGGACAATAACATTTTCTGCTGCACATAACTTGATCACAGGTGAGAAAATTACATATAATGCCAATGGTAACTCAAGTATATTGCCAAGTGGTACAACTGATACATTTGTTATCGTTGTTAATGATACAACTATTAAGTTAGCACCAAGTGCTGTTGACGCATTGGGCAACCTTGCTCTTACACTAACTAACCCTAGTGGAACACATATATTAACAAGTAACAACGTTATTAAAAATATCAAAGGTGCCGGTACAGTTAACCTTACTAATGGATCAAAAGCACTTGTTGGCAGTGGTACTAGATTCTTAACAAACTTTAAACGTTTTGATAAGATTTATATGAATACTGGTGTATATGTTAAAGAGTTTACAGTTGATACAGTTACAACAAACGAAGCATTAACATTGTTCGAAGACGCAAGTGCAAGCAATAGCGGTGCAGATTATTATTATGCTACACAGCTATCACTAAGACCAGATGGATTTGGTATACACAAACCTTTTGACGGTGGTGTTGATATTACAGCAGGA
>Ga0213868_10000269_pt1 | contig 48980 bp, 46 predicted proteins | sample PICome_9_FD_160087 | JGI IMG/M metagenome (GOLD analysis project Ga0213868, IMG submission 160087) | Coastal seawater microbial communities near Pivers Island, North Carolina, United States - PICO127 | ecosystem: Environmental > Aquatic > Marine > Coastal | place: USA: North Carolina...
TCCTTCTGTTAGGAGGTTTGGCGGGGACTGGTGGTCGGTATCTCCAATACCCGGGCTATGGTTCCGCGGGACACCGCACCATTGGCAATCTCTACAGCACCTTGATGCACACGATGGGCCAACCTCAGGACACCTTTGGCCGCTTGGACTCGAATCTCCCCGCAGCCATCCAGCGTGGGCCGCTGGCCGAGTTGATGTAAGCAGTGCGCACGCGGCAGCAGCAGCAGCAGGAGAGCGGGCCGCGAGCAGAATGCCCGCGGGGGATGGTTGCGAGTCGGTGGGGGCGTTGCGAGTCGGTGGGCGGCGTCGGAGAAAACTCGTTCTACTTGCACAGATAAGGGTCTTGGCGTTTGGATGACGTCCTATGTTGACGATTCGAGACGCGAAAGACTGCCAATACGATTTGATCTCTCTCGGCGAAGTGATGCTGCGACTGGACCCGGGTGAGGGCCGTGTGCGCACGGCTCGCTCCTTTCAGGCTTGGGAAGGCGGTGGCGAGTACAACGTGGCGCGCGGGTTGCGTCGGTGCTTCGGCATGCGCACGGGTGTCGTGACGGCCTTTGCCGACAATGATGTGGGGCGACTGATCGAAGATTTCATCCTGCAAGGCGGTGTGGATGTGTCGCACATCAAGTGGGTCGACTACGACGGCGTGGGCCGCGGAGTGCGCAGCGGGTTGAATTTCACCGAACGTGGGTTTGGAGTACGCGGCGCTCTTGGGGTGCCAGATCGCGGCATCACAGCGGCGTCGCAGATGAAGCCGAGCGATGTGGATTGGGATCATCTCTTTGGGGAACTCGGGGTGCGCTGGTTCCACACGGGCGGGATCTTTGCCGCTTTGTCAGAGTCTGCCGCTGACCTGACTCTGGAAGCGGTGCAGGCCGCGAACAAACATGGAACCATTGTTAGTTATGATCTCAACTACCGGCCTTCGCTTTGGAAAGCGATCGGTGGGCATGCCAAAGCTCAAGAAGTGAATCGTGCCATTGCCAAGTATGTCGATGTGATGATCGGGAATGAAGAAGACTTCACGGCTTGTCTCGGTTTTGAAGTGGAAGGCATGGACGAGAACATTTCAGAAATCGAAGTGGAGAAGTTTCAGAAGATGATCGGGGAAGCGGTGAAAGCGTTTCCTAACTTCAAGGCGACAGCGACGACGCTACGGGCGGTGAAATCAGCGACGGTGAATGACTGGGGGGCGATTTGCTGGCACGACGGTGCGTTTCATGAAGCGATTCATCGGGAGAACTTGGAGATCCTCGATCGCGTGGGTGGTGGTGATAGCTTTGCCTCTGGGCTTATTTACGGATTCCTCACGACGAATGATCCGGCACAGGCCGTCAACTACGGCGCGGCCCATGGAGCTCTTGCGATGACAACACCGGGCGATACGTCCATGGCGAACGTTGGCGAAGTGGAGAAACTCATGGGCGGCGGGAGTGCTCGTGTGGTACGCTAATCCCAAGAGACTATCTTAAAAATTTATGAAGACGGAAACGATGTTCAATCTAACAGGCAAGACAGCAGTGGTGATCGGTGGCACGGGAGAACTGTGCGGCGCGATGGCAGAAGGTTTGGCCAGCGCGGGAGCTGAAGTGGTTCTGGTAGGCCGCAGTGAAGAGAAAGCGGCCGCGCGGCTCGTGAAGATCAAGGAAGCCGGAGGCAAGGCTTACTTCGTGGCGGCCGATGTCAATGCGCGCGCCAGCATGCAATCTTTGTTAGACACCGTGGTCGAGAAGTCCGGGAAGATCGATATTCTGGTGAATGGAGCGGGAATCAATTCAGCCACCCCATTTCTGGAGATTCCGGAAGAAGAGTTTGATCGGATTTGGAACACGAATACAAAGGCCGTCTTTATCTCCTGCCAAGTCTTTGGGGCCTACTTCTTGGAAAACAAGATCGAGGCGTCTATCATTAATGTCGGGTCGATGTCTGCTGTGACTCCCCTCTCCCGCGTTTTCACCTATTCGCTGACCAAGGCGGCCGTGCACAACTTGAGCAAGAACCTTGCGCGCGAGTGGGCTCCCCACAACATCCGCGTGAATCTGCTAGTGCCAGGTTTCTTCCCGGCAGAGCAGAATCGCAAGGTCCTGACCGAAGAGCGCGTGGGGCAGATCATGAACCACACGCCCATGAACCGCTTCGGCGAGGCGAAAGAACTTGTTGGGGCGACGCTTCTTCTCGCCTCCAATGAGGCGAGCGGCTTTGTCACGGGGACGGAGTTGATTGTCGATGGCGGCTTTGCTTCGATGACGCTCTAGGTCCAAATTCAAGCTTCCTCTCCGACTTGTCGCTCGCTAGCGTGCGGCATGAAGATGACAACTCTCCGCAACGGATGGTTGCCAGCTATCCTGCTGGCAGCCCCTCTTTTACCTACTCAGGCGGGCCTCGATGACGACATTCTGGCCGGACGGACCTTCCACGCCACCTTCGACAAAGGAACCGATGCCGACTCGGCCAAGGGCGATAACAAGGTCTACACCGTCGTTGAGAAGCAAGGCAAAGAAGGCATCCACACCGATGGCGCGACGACGCACCAGACCTCTGGCGGACTCGCCGACAGCGGTGCGATGAAGTTCACCAAGGGCAAGGCCCCTTGGATCTACTACAAGGGTGCGAAGAATGTCTCCTACACAAAAGAGAACTGGAAAGGCTCGGTCGCCTTCTGGTTGAAGCTCGATCCAGAAGAAGACTTGGAGCCAGGCTACTGTGATCCTATCCAAATCACCACACGCGGCTGGAATGACGGCTCTTTCTTTGTCGACTTCGCAAAGGACGGCAATCCACGCGACTTTCGGTTAGGGGCGTTTGCTGACTTGCTCGTTTGGAACCCGGAGAAGAAGGAAGTTCCGGAAGAAGAGCGGCCACTCCTCCCTGTGAAGAAGCCGCCATTTGGTCGAAACATGTGGACTCACGTCGCCTTCACCTGGGACAAGTTCAACACGGGGAAAGACGACGGCGTGGCCCAGTTCTATCTCAACGGGCATCTGCAAGGATCTATCGCGGGTTGGAATCAGCAGTTCACTTGGAAGGACGAGGAAGAGATTCGTCTCTACCTGGGCCTGCACTACACGGGCATCTTCGATGAGTTGTCTTGTTATGACCGCGCTCTAAGTGGCGAGGAAATCACTCATCTCTATCAAACCCACGAGGAACTGCGCCCCGCGAAGGTGACTGGTTTGGGACAAGGCTGGCGGGCCTTGGGTGGTGAGGACTTTGTCAATGTAAATTGCAAGCCAGACACCTGGAAATGGACGGGTGGCCTAGCTGAGTGCACCGGGAATCCAGTCGGTGTGATTCGAATGAAAGAGCCGGTCAAGAATTGCGAGCTCGTGGCGGAATGGCGCCACCTCAAGTCGGCAGGAAACTCGGGGATCTTCATGTGGGCGACGGAAGCCTCGATCAAGAATCTTGAGGCGGGCAAAGGTCGTCTCCCTCACGGAATCGAGGTCCAGGTACTCGACTTGGGTTACACCGAGGCTTACATTCGCGATCACAAAAAGCCCGCCGATTGGTTCACCTGTCACGGCGACGTCTTTCCGGTCGGGCCGGTCAAGATGACGCCCTTCCCTCCAGTCGCCCCCAATGGACGGCGCAGCTTCCCCTCGAAGAACCTGACGAAAGGCGTGGGCGAATGGAATCACTACTATGTCCGCGCGATCAACGGCGAAGTGCGGCTCTGGGTGAATGGCGAGGAGGTCTCAGGCGGAAGCGGCTGTGATCCTTCGAGCGGCTATCTTTGCCTGGAATCTGAAGGCTCCCCGATAGAATTCCGCAACTTGCGAATCCGCGAGCTTCCCTAAAAGATCCAGGCGGAAGGCCTCAATAAGAGGTCGACAAGTAGCCGTTTCCTAGGCTTATCATTGAAGAGAGCAACTGAGACTTAAACCCGATCAAGACTATTCTAACATCATCATGAGCAACGTATTTCCCAAACTACACAACGCCATGTGGCCTGGCCTCGTTGGCAAAGGCGGCGAAGGCGATGAGCCCGCAATCGAGTTCGACAAGATGCTCGAATTCACCGCGAACTCAGAAGTCGATGGTCAGAAGTTCGATGGCATCGATTTCTTTCTCTTCGATCCTCACATCAACATCGATATCAGTGAAGACGATCTCAAAGCGATGGCGGATCGCGTCACAGCGAAGGGCCTGAAAGTCGGCTCCCTCGTAGCACCAATCTGGCCAGGCACCGTGGGGGACTCTGCTATGGGAGATGCCGAGGCTCGCAAGAAGTTTGTCCTCGCAGTCGAGAAAGCCTGCCGTATCGCCAAGATCCTCAATGACCATGGAGCCCGTGACTACGGCGTAATCCGGATTGACTCCGCCACGGGTCCTGAGGACTGGTCGAAAGACCCAAGTGGAGGCACCAAGAAGATTGCCGAGACCTTCCGTGAAGCCGGGAAAGTCGCAGAAGCTCATGGCGAGAAACTCGCAGCAGAAGGCGAAATCTGCTGGGCAGGCATGCATAGCTGGAAAGCAATGATCGATACCCTTGAAGCGACGGACATGCCTAACACAGTTGGCTTCCAGGCGGACTTGGCGCACACGTATCTATACCTGTTAGGCTACAACGCTCCGGAAGCGGCGCTCTTGAAAGAAGGCTATTCTGAGGAGGAGCTCGACGCTGCCTACACCACGATGACCAATGCGCTTCGCCCATGGACATTCGACTTCCACGTAGCCCAGAATGATGGCTCCGTGCACGGCTCAGGTTCGCATGACAAGACTGGGCGTCACTGCCCTGCGGACGATCCTAACGGAAAGCTAGACATCACCAAAGCCTCTGGCTACTGGCTAAAAGAAGGCGGCAAACCAACCAAGCGCTTCCAGCACATTTGTTGGGACGGCTGTATGTTCCCGAATGAGATGCTCCTCAAGCAAGACACTTGGAACACCATCCTCGCCGCCATGATCAAGGTGCGTGATGCGCACGGCTGGTCGTAGATCAGAGATTGAACAACATTATTCAGAGACACCGCAGTTGCCCACGTCGGCACTGCGGTGTTTCTATTTCTATTTCTAGAGCGAGGAGATAAGTCTTACAGATCCAGAAAGCGGATCTTTCCCTGGACTGCCGGAGACTTGTCACCGCTATCCGCGTCAGGGACTTGTCCCGGGCTTCGACTGGAGTTAAATTCCAGTCATTCCCTACTCGATTGAATGCAAACCTCCCGCTCAGCAAGCTTCGACGACTACCAAAGCGGCGGTATATCTCCGTATTTCACAGCCCTCCGGCCTTTCGTGTTTAGAGATTCAACGATACTTCGCAGTCACCGAATCGGCATTCTTGATTGCGATGAATGACAGGATATACGGAGAGTTTTGAGTTGTGGACCTCCATGACTTTGGCCTTCGCCATGTTCAGATAACCTCCGAGATTCACAAGAAGGCGGTCCTGCCGCTTCCAAATGGCAGGGTAGTGAATGTGCCCAAAGACGACGGCCTTCGCTTCTGGTCGATACCGCTCCAAAGCCGCGGCCATGAGCTTCGGCGACTTCATCCACACATTTAGAATAGTGAAAAGGCGCGTAGGCGGCCACACCTCCTGGCCAACGCAGTGGACAAACCCACGAAGGTTCCTAGGAGAAGCCGAAGACGAGACTTCAAGCACGTCGCTGCACTGACGAGTGATTTCGTGACGGTAGTCGAGATCCACGTCCAGCCGCGCTGCATCAGCCGCTTCCAAAACCGCATCAATGCGAGGGCGACAGTGACGGAGCTTCTTGCTCCAGGGAGAGACGTAGCGGAAGAGGAAATCGCCGTGGGTCACGAGCACCTTACCCTGACAAAGATCAACATAGTGCACGTCCGATATATTGGGATCATGGTTTCCCGTGACGTAGATGGTGCACTGCACTCCCAATTCATCCAACATCGTAGACAGCTTGGCCTGCTCTTGAGCAGCCCGTTGCTTGAAGCCTTTCGAACGGACCTCGGCAGTATCACCGTTGAATATGACTGTGCCTGCCCCCTCCAAGAGAGGCCGAATCTCACGCACATCTTTCAGCGCGCAGGCACTATGCCCTAGATGCAAATCCGAGAGGATCCGAATCGGCCCCACCAAGTCACTCCCATCCATGTTAGATCGCGTTGCTCATCGCCGTTTCCTGCAGCTTTGCAGAGAATGGAGCCAACTTAACTACATTGCTAGGATCAAAATCGGTCAGTTTGAGCCAGTCTTCTGTCAGATCGCTCGGCGGGAAGAGTTCGTTCTCAGCATATTCCTGAGTCAGCGCCAACTCAAGGTCTGCTAAGCTAAGCGGAGAAAGTTTCTCAGACTCAATCGAACGCCCAATAGCAAACTCTTTCGCCCGTTCCACGATGGACTCGATCATCGCTCCGCTAGCCAGGTCACCACGGTGAAGGTAATTCGTTTTCCCACTCCGGAACGTGACTTCAAGAAAGCGGCTGCTCTCACTGCGCTCAAAATGACGCTCTGTAATCGCCTTCGCCAGTTTTTTCACCGGCTTGTCTAACGGAATGCCTTTGCCAAGATAGATTCGGTAAATGGCCTCGGCTCCCGCTTTGTCAGGACGAAGGACTCGGATCTTTCGATCAATACGTCCAGGACGCAAGATGGCGGGATCAATCAAATCCGCACGGTTTGAGGCTAGGATGACGACCACATTATTGAGCGCTTCGAGGCCATCCATCTCTGTGCAGAACATCGGCACTAGCGTATTTAGTATCGTCGAGCCCATGCGCCCTCCATTGCGGGTACCAAGGACGGCCTCGGCTTCGTCGATGAAGAGGAAGGCGAGATGTCCCTCCGCCGCTTTCTCCCGACACTGCTGAAAGAGATCACGCACCTGACGCTCACTCTCACCTAACCACATGTTAAGAATCTCAGGCCCCTTCACATGAAGGAAGAAGTCAGGGCGATCCACTCCATCCTTCTGCTTGATCTGCTGCCTCAAATTATAGGCCGTCGCCCGGCCCAACAAGGTCTTCCCACAACCCGGTGGACCGTAGAGAAGAAAGCCTTTGGGAACAGGATGCTGAAATGCTTCGAAAAGATCACCATGCAAATAAGGCAGCTCCACCGCATTGCGAATTCCTTTCACGGCAGTCTCTTGGCCTCCAATAGCCTCCCACGGTGTAGGTGGGACTTCCGTCAAAGCTCGGTCGGTTCGTTTGGTCTTACCCAAGACTTCGAGCGCAATCCGCTGGGTAACATCAAGCCGTACTTCGTGCCCCTCCTTAATCAGAACATCTCTCAAATGCGGAGCGCGTTTCACAACACCTTCAGCAGCGCCATTCTCTTGTCCAAGCCGAAGACGCCCATCCGCGAGCACCTCGGTGACTTTGAGGATAGGACCGTGAGTATCCAGTCCCAGGATTCCGATCAGGGCAAAGGCCTCATTCAGCGCCACTCGCGTGCCTGTCTCCAGAGCACTCTTATCTAATGTGGGATCAACAGCGCATACGTACTCAGTACCACCGGCCATGACGCAGGCGGTGCCATCAGGACGAATTTCGAGAAAGGTGCCCACACGCAAGGCAGGCGAACGAAGTTTATCTAACGCGTTGCTAAGTTTCTCCAGAGTCTCACGGGCCTGATCCTGAATCTCCTCCATCTCCTCCACACGGCGTCTCAGCAACTGATGATCCTGACTAGGCACACCCATAAACTTCAACCGTTCTTGAACCAGGTCCAAAACTTGTAAGGTCGACATCTTATCGAGCTCCTCTACAGGGATAGAGCCCCCCATAGGCTGGTCATCATTAGGTGTAGTCACACCGACATTGTAACCAGGTTCAGCTCAAAGTGCACTCCCTTTCACTGCTCAAGATTCAAGCGAACAAACGCTGCGGAAGAATCAAGATCGAGAACAAAGCTGGAAGTCTCCACTCCAGAGGTCGGACCTGCCACCCGTGAAACGCCTTCATCGATTAGGCTCCACGTCCCAAGATCGGTTGATGAAGAAATGTTGAAAGCCTCGTTCACTGGGTGAATGAACGAGCCTGTCTTCTCCGCGAAATCAAAGAGACTCAGAAAGAAATGATCAGATAGAACTTCACCCCGCTCATTGCTGACAATGACATCATAGAGCGACACCTCTTCCAAGGTGACGCCAGAGAGATTCATCGTGAGCTGTTTCCCTACCTCCAACACGTCACCACTCCTCCTCCAGATCGCCTGATCACTATTATCCTGAGTTTCTACCGTAAAACTCGCAGCGCCTCCTCCTCTCACGGCCTGTGAGCGAGGACTGCCAACGATCTCAGGCATGGGCGTCTCAATGAAGCGCCCACGTCCTCTCGTATCTCGGCGAAAGCGCGGCCACGGCTGCGAGTAACCGAGAGAGGCACCACATTCCAAAGCGTATAGTTTTCCATCAAATGCCCCTACCAAAAGGTGACCATCCACAGTGAGAACAGGCGACGAATCGATCACGGCTTCAATCTCCGTCTCCCAGATTTCTTGTCCGCCCGGCGCAAAGGCCACGACCTTGCTAAGCCCAGATCCCGCATAGTAGACAACATAGACAAAGCCATTCGCATCAATGACAGGAGAACTGAAGAAGATATCGCCAAGAAAACTCGCCCAAAGTTCGGTGCCCGTCTGATCGACGGCGTAGACCGAACCATTACGTGAAGCAAAGTAGACCGTGTTATCTGAATCGATAGCCGGACAAACATCCACCGCTTCTGGCGTATCAAACTTCCAGCGAAGCTGCCCTTCCGCAGTCAACGCGTAGAGAGAGCCATTGCCAGAACCAATGTAAACGTTGCCAGCTTCATCGAGTGCGGGCGAGCTATAGATACGACTTTCCTCCGCACCAGCTCCGTCGACTGAGAAGGTCCATTGCCGCTCTCCGTTATCATTGATACAGTAGACGTTCCCATCGTCCGCTCCGAAATAGATTCTATCATTACGGTCAATTGCTGGCGAGCTGCGCGTCTCTGCACCGATTTCAAAGAACCATTCCTCTTCGCCTGATGGCAAGACGCCATGAACAAAGCCCGCTGACGTAGAGACGACAATGAGACCCGCTGAAGTGATACCGGGCGAGGCTTGAACCACGCCAAACTGGCCTTCTGACTCTCCCAACGTTGTCTCCCATTTGGCTTGACCCGTGTCAGGATCTATCGCTACGAGCGTCGAGTCGTAGGTTCCCACATAAACCGTTCCATCCTCTCCAAGGGCCGCTGTCGCGTCGATCCAATCATTTGCAGTATAAGACCACAGCGGAATCACTTCACTGTCGTTAGCACGATAGGCCGTTAGCATGCTCGCGTTCGATCCAAGGTAGATGGTGCCATCGCGGCCAAGGGTCGGTGAGGCAAAGATTGGCTCTCCCATGGCCACTGACCAAAGGACATCACCGTTCTCAGCACGCACCTCAGTACTAACAAACAAGAGAAGCAAGAGAACGCGGTAAGCCATTCGTGGAGAGTCGGCTAGGAGTCGATCGTCGACAAGTGCGATCAGCCCTCGGTGACGTCCAGGGGCAAATTCACCGAGAAAGTTGTTCCTGATTCGTCTGTTTCTAAGAGTTGCAACTCGCCCCCGATCTGCCTCGCGAGCTGAGCAGAAATGACGAGTCCAATCCCCGAGCCTTGATCTTTGCCCGACTTTTTTGGCATAAAGAGGCGTTCGCGAAGTTCTTTCGAGATCCCCTCCCCTCGGTCCGCGATTTTGACAACGAGCGTCGCGTCGTTCTGCATGCAGAACGAGACATTGACCGAACTGCCAGGAGGTGAGGCCTCAATCGCATTCTCCGTCAGGTTGACGAGAACAAGTAGCAGCACATTGCCTTGCCTACCAGAGAGCTTCCGAGGAGGAACGTCCGACAATTGTAGCGCAACATCACGTCGCTTAGCCTTCGAACACGTCTTCTCCTCGAGTAAACCACGCACCTCATCGAGATCGTATTCATAGACGAGGGCGCTGTCTTCATCGCGCATCACATCCGCCAAGTGATCGATCATCCCCTGCATATCCAGGACTCGTTCTTTCCCGTGCTCGGCGTGCGTATCTGTCAGGGGCTCCTCAAATAGCCCTTTCAGAGCAGCCAGGGGGTTCTTCAACCCATGAATCAAGTGCGCGCTGAGCGATCCGACCGCAGAAGATTTGTCAGCGAAGGCCAGCTGATGGTTGAGTTCTACCAGACGCTGATGCGAGTCTTCGATCAGTCGACGAGAGCGCTCTGATTGACGGTATGCCCATGCAAAGAGTCCCGTAAGACAAACCAACGCGGTCGCCAGCAAGGACCCGCTAATTTTCACGAGCTGGCGATCCATTTCCTTCAAGTCGTTTGTGGTCTCTGCGCCATCGAATAAATAGCGCGCCATGGCCAGCGTACGCTCATTGTCATCATCACGCAGCGGGACGATCACCTCGACCAAGGCAATGCCCAACGGCATGCTTTCAGCCTCACTGTTAGGAAACAAATCTTCCCCGATAGCCTCAGCGTGATAGCGCGTTGAGGGTTCACCTTGGAGGGCTCTGGCCAAATCGACTGGCGCCACCGTAATGGTGAGTGAATCATCAATATCATCACTGATCAGAAAGCCGTCTTCATCAAAAAGACTCACATCAATAAGATTGTCCATTTGCACGTCAGACAGGACGAGACTGATAAGCTCACTCGCCTCGCTTCCCAAAAGTAAGAGCGTCTCTCGAGTATCTGCTAATTGAGTCGCGGCTAGCGGCTGGAGAATCTCACCGTACTGATCAATGAAGACGGTCTGCAGTTGTCCACGAACGCTCCATGTGAGCCAGGCCACGAGACTGGTCAGCACGATTGCAGTGATCGCAAACAGCTTGAGAGCAATACGCTTGGTGAGCATGTTAACTTAGCTCTATGGAGAAATAGCGATTCATCACGATCAGCTGATCAAAATGTGTGATGAAGACCTAGAGTGAAAACGTGCACATCGTATTGATCATCAGGCACATTGGACAAATAGCTCTCGAATCCATAGCGGGCGAGGCCTTCCCAGGCCTCTCCAAACTTTCGTTTGGCATCAAGCCCCAAACCGAGTCGGGCACGATAGCGGTGATTGGTATCTCCGACCTCTTTCGTTTGCACAGGATAATCGTAGTGGGTGTAGCTGCCGTTAAGCGCGATCGACCAGCGATCTCGTTGGTATGTTAGAGATTGTATTACGCTCGTCATGGCAAAGTCATTGTAACCCGATCCTGAGTCCTCTACAAAACGAAACCGAAGCCCGGTCTTACTACGCCAGCGCTTTGCTTCGTCAAGATTGGCCTCCACCCCCAACGCTATCTGATGTTCCCCCCACGAGAGTTCTTTGCTTGGGATGCTTGCTCCAACGCGAGCCCGTTCAAGGCGATCAGCATAGTCTCGCCACTCGTAACCGTAGCTAAGTCTCAGTTTTAATTTATCTGTCAGAAACATCCGAAGATCGGAAACTATGCCTACCTCATCGTAGTTTTGATCGCTGTCCTGGAAACGATTGAAAGTCACAGGCAGACGGAATCCCCAAGTGGTTCGATCTGTCAGCTTCACTTCCGCTCGTGGGGTTACCGCAAACTGATGGAGGGTGATATTCGTCTGCCCCAAGTCTAATTCTTCGAACTCCAGACTAAATGCCTGTTCCAAATACATGTACTGGCCAGCCACGCCCACTTGCCAGCCATGACCTAACAGTTTGTCGACCTGAGCGAGCGCAATGCCCAACCACTCGTTGTCGAGACCATCAACGTCAGCGTAATGCCGATTCTCCACAAGCACATAGCCTAGAAACTTCCAATCGGTGGGCTGGCCAAGCCGAAACACCGTGGTTTCCCACTCGGTCAAAGTAAATGCGCTATCCTCCTGCGAGAATGCACTGAAGAGAGCGTTTTTCTTATACCCCCCACCTAACAGAAGACGATTTTCGACATTCCATAGCGCCGAGACCGACTCAGTCTCCTCTGACAGTTCAGCATCTCCATAGAGCAGGGCATCCAGCAGATCATCGTCTGCTAACAATGCTTCGACATCGAGCGCGTCCTCCTCGTCCGCCAGGACAGGAACCAGTCCTGAACAGAGCAGGCAAACTAGGAGAGGCAGAAGTCGACTCATCGCGCCCAAGATCCGTGGCATTGCGATACGATCAACGACAATCACAAACGCAAAGAGCCGCCCAACAGCCCAGCTGCTGGACGGCTCTAAAAGATAGGATCAGAGATTACTCACCATCACGACGATCATTCCCCTCTTGGCGATTGTTACGGATTTCTTCGCGAAGCTTCTTGAACTCGTCACGCACCTGCTTGTGGAGATCACGTTGCTCAGCTTTGTGCTCGTCTATCAACATCTTGCGCTCGTCCTTCGTTTTAGCCTCAGCAAGAGCGCGCCCAAGCGCATCCTGTGCCGCCTTCTTCTCTTCGCGTGAATCCTTCAGAAGCTTGCGCAGGTCTTTCACTCCGTCGGGAGCATTTTCACGCTGAGCGTCACGAGCTTCCTTGGCTGCATCGCGGAGAGCCTCAGCAGCTTCGCGCTGAGCATCGATCAAGGCTGCATTTTCGTCTTTGAAATTGGCGATCACTTCATTCACTTGATCCCGTGTCGCCTGCTTCCCCAAGACGGCAATTTCCGCTTTCAGAGCATCGCGAAGAGCCTTGCGCTCCTCGTCATACCGATCTTTCTGCTCCTGGATTTCGCCCATCACCTCAGGTCTTCCATTCTTGAAGGCCTCCTTTGCTTTGTTAAGGGCCTCCTCTGCCGCCTTGCGAGCACCATCGACATCCACATCGCCAAAGCCACGTTGGGCCATTGAGAGACTGGTAAATCCAAGAAGTAATGCTGCGGTGATCGTCAGTAGTTTCATAAGTCGATAGATAGATCCTCGACCGTGACCTTTGCACAAAGTATACCGCGCCAGGCACCAATCATTTAAGGCTCTGTATATCAACGATTTAAAGAAACTACGACCTCATCCATCAGACTTCAAATTGGGAATACTGCCCCATCAGTTCCTGGGAAATAACTCCCAGTTGGGAACTATTTCCCCATGGCCTTCATGCGATAGCGGATAAAGTCCCGTTTCATCCCGAGTAACCGAGCGGCCGCCGAAACATTGTCGCCAGATTGATCGAGCGCCTTTTGGATCAGCCGATTGATCGCCTCATCTAAAGAGAATCCTTCCTCAGGAAATTGCCACCCTGGCTGGAGCCAGTCCTTTAGCACGCCGCTGGTAGCAACCGTGGCTTCTGTTGGGACAGGAGAACTCTCCTTACCTCCTGCGGGTGCTAGATGGGAAAAATCGATAATCTCTCCCCTGCCCCAGACCAGCTGGCGCTCAAGCTCGTGCATCAATTCACGAACATTGCCTGGCCAATCATAATTTAGTAAGAAGCCTTCCTGCTCCTTCGGCACTTCAGTGACGCTCGCTTGGTATCGTTTTGAAAGCTGGCCGAGCAGATGATTGGCCAGGGCCACGATGTCATGCCCGCGATCTCTCAAAGGAGGGATGTCCACCGTAAGCAAATTTAGTCGATGATAGAGATCTTCACGAAATTCTCGCTTCGCTATCATGTCCTGCAGATCTGCATTGGTCGCCGCAATGACCCGCACATCCACAGCGAGATCCTTGTTTCCTCCCACCCGGCGGATCTTTCGATCTTCAATAGCGGTCAACAGTTTCGCCTGAACTCCCGCGGACAAACTAGGCACCTCATCGAGAAAGAGCGTGCCTTGATGGGCTGCCTCAAACAAGCCCATGCGAGCTTTACGTGCGTCGGTGAACGCACCGCGTTCATGGCCAAAGAGCTCTGACTCGGCGAGATTGTCCGGCAAGGTCGAGCAATTCACTTCTACGATTTCCTGATCGGCACGTGGCCCGTGTCGATGAATCCAGCGGGCAAAGGTCGACTTCCCAGTCCCCGTAGCCCCAGAGATCAGCACCGGAGGTAGAGCCGTCGCCAATCGCTGATCCGCCTCAAGAATCCGTTCAAGCTGCTCCTGAACCTTGCCAAGTGAGCCTCCAAAGAAAAGTCCTTCCTGAGTAGGCTTGACCAAAGCCTGCCGATGCTCCAACAGCCGCACAGCCTGCTCCTGGCGTTGACAGCGCCTAAAGATAATAGGGAGCTCTTCGTGATCGAACGGCTTCGCGAGGAAATCTGCTGCCCCGAGTTGCATCGCCTCGACGGCCCGCCCGACGCCGCCATCGGAAGTCATCACCACCACTGACGTGGTTTCTGGGAAAGCCCCTTCCCTTAGTAAGTCCAGACCTTCGCCATCGGGTAGCTGAATGTCCACGAGAGCGAAGTCGAAAGTCCATTCTTTGAGAGCCACTCGAGCCTTAGCAAGCGTGTCCACAGCCACCACTTCGGCCCCGCCCTGCTCAAGAAAGGCTGCGGCCCGCTTCCGCAGCACGAGTTCATCTTCCAAGACTAGGATCTCCCGATCAGCAATGAGGCCGCGCTCCATAATTAGGGTGGCAGCCTAACCACAGGGATCCCCGCTTCAAGCTTCTCATTCTAGGGCAATCTCAGACTTGTTCTCAATCCTGCATCTTAATTCTAATTTTTATGGAAAATTCGATTGTGTTTTATTATTTTTATAATAATAAAACACAGTTTTGAAAAACGTCTCATTTCAGAAACCAATGATCACTACGACCTCCCCAAACCCCGCCTCGATCCTCTCAACATCGACGCCTGGAAACACCCAAAAGAATGACTATCTTGGGGAGATCGGCCCTCTAAAGCGCGCACTCGACATCGTCGGTGCACTCGTAGGCCTGACCCTTTCCGCGCCTCTTATGATGATCATCGGCATCCTCATCTACCGCGAGTCTCCTGGTTCGGTGATCTACACTCAGAAGCGAGTTGGCCGCGGCGGTAAGCTATTCACTATCTTCAAGCTCCGCAGCATGAAGTTCGATTCTGAGACCGGCGGCCCAGGCTGGACGATCAAGAACGATCCCCGCTGCCTTAAAATTGGAAAATTCATCCGCGCTTGGAACCTCGACGAGGTCCCTCAGTTCTGGAACGTCCTCAAGGGAGACATGAGCCTGGTGGGCCCACGTCCCGAGCGCCCTGAGCATATCGAGCGCCTTTGCGAAGAGATCCCAGGTTAGGATAAGCGCATTGCCGTAAAGCCCGGTCTTACCGGTCTTGCCCAAGTCAAGGGATGGCGCGGCGAAACCGACATGAACGAGCGCCTCAACAGCGACGTTGACTACATCCGCAACGGCTCGTTCAAGATGGACATCGTCGTCATGGCTCGCACGCTCATCAATCGCGAGAACGCCTACTAGCAGAAATACTTTGCGTCAGTTGTAAGTGGCCTGGGGAGGCGCTTGCGATTGGCGCGGTCGAAGAAAGAGCAGCAGTAGCCCCCGTCGGATACGTCCGTCGGGGGTGTTCGCGTTCAGATGGGGAAGGTGTTTCGAGTGTCAGTATCTCCTTAGCTATGTGAAGATAAAGGACCATGCCATCTTCAATCCGCCCAGGCACCCTCATCATTCTTCTGATCCTTTGTGTCATCGTTGTCTGGCAACGACGGACTCTCCATGAGCTGCGACAGCATGAAAACAAATTCACCACGTCGATGGCTCCAGATCCACAAGAAACAGGACCGGCAACGCCTTCTATCGCTTCACTGCCGGCTCCTACACCTCCCAAAGAACACCCTCCCTTCGAGTCCGACCAAGCCTTACGGGAGCGCATCGCAAATCTCGAATCTCAGCTAGCCGAGTTTAACAAGCCGCTTCAATCAAATATCCGCAGCGCCACTGTCGACACCGAAGTGCTCGCTGACGAAACCCTCATCACTGGCGGCTACAAGACGCCCGATGGAAACACCCACTTCCTCTTCCTTCGACCCGAGCGAGCGGTCCTGGACGATGGTCGAGTGGCCGTGAAGCTTTCTGGCACAGTCATTGGCCTATCCGAAGAACACCTCAAAGGCTCGGCTGTTGAAGGCTTGGCCACCAATGCTTCGAATACCATACAGCATGGTGAAGCGTGGCAGAACACTGAGGCTGAAAGCACCCTCGACGATCTTCGAGAATCGAGCACTGTCAGCATGCCTTCAGTGATTACGTTACCTGGACAAGCCGCTCAAATCAATGTCCAAGACGGACTGCAATACAAAGTAACCCCCGAGTTTCTCGAAAACGGCAAAGACTTCCGAATCCGTCTCCGCATGGAACATCCTAGCGAAGCGACCGAAACCAATAAATGAAACAACGCACTCGCTATGCCAAATCCATCAAACCATCAGGCTCTTGAAACTTACCAGGCCCCAAATCATGGCGATCTCCTAGCACGTTCTACCGAGCTTCTGCAACAATCCAGGCGTCGACGATCAATCCGCGAGTTTTCAGACCGGTCCGTGCCCCGCGAAGTTGTTCAGAATTGCCTCGAGATAGCAGGCACCGCTCCAAGCGGTGCCAATCAACAACCCTGGTACTTTGCTGCCATTCAAGATCCCGTAACCAAGTCGGCAATCAGAACCGCAGCAGAAGCAGAGGAACAGACCTTCTATGAATCGAGAGCACCTCAGGATTGGTTAGACGCCCTAGCCCCGCTCGGCACGAACGCTGAGAAACCCTTCTTGGAAGTCGCCCCATGGTTGATCGTCGTCTTCTCTCAACCGTGGTCACAAGTAGACGGGCATGAACAGCAGAAACACTACTACGCGCGAGAGTCCGTCGGCATCGCTACGGGCTTGCTGATTCAAGCTATCCACCACGCCGGACTTGCCAGCCTAACACACACGCCTAGCCCCATGGGATTTCTAAACACTTTGCTAGACCGCCCCAGTCACGAGAAGCCCTTTCTCATTCTGGTCGTAGGCTATCCCGCAGATGACGCCACCGTCCCAAAGATCACCAAAAAATCGCTCTGCGAAATCGCGAGCTTCCATTGAATGTCTCGCCTCGATAGATTCCCACAAATACTGGGAATAAGTGACGCTTTGACTTCGTCGAATGCCATAGCCACAGTCATCAGACACTCATGAACAAACTCTTTACCACTAGCATCATCGGCCTCGCTCTGGCCCTGACTTCCATCACCGGAAATGCAGATTCCAAAGCCAGAGGAAAGGTTGCCAGCGCAGTAGCGGGGAAACTCGTCAAGGCCGAAGGCAAGAACGTCAAAGCCTACAGCCTGAAAGGTTCCCCAAAGTACTACGTCCTTTATTACTCCGCCACTTGGTGAGGCACCTGTAAAGCAGTGACCCCACAGTTAGTGGAGGCGTATGCCCAACGCACCAGTGGAAACGTGGAATATATTCTCATGAATTACGATGACAGCCAAAAGGCCATGGATAAGTACCTCGTGAAGAGCAAGATCAACTTTCCAGGCCTCAAGATTGCGGATCGCGACGCCAACTACCTCACCACAGTCTTCCCGGCCGAAGGATTTCCATCACTCGTTATTATCGACGCCAATGGTAAGGTGCTCAGTTCAGGAACTGGGCCGAAAGTTTCCAAAGTCTTAGCCAAGGTGAAGAAGCTCAAGTAACGATTCCTTCTAACATCTTCTCGTTCTCTTATGGCCCTACCAGGATCGCCCGGTAGGGCCGTTCTACGTACCGCCATTGGCCTATTCCAATCTATCGGAGCGACTTCTGCTTGTCATCGGACCACCCGTCGAGGAAGCTATCATCGTCGAGATGGTCTCCTCCCCACCATACCGCTCTCTTCTGCGTCGCTTGCTAGGCATCATCGTCGTTACATGCAGTGCAATCCATTCGACATCGGCCAAGCCCCCCGACACTACGGAGATCACCCGACTGCAAGTCTTTCTGGACAACCACCACTTCAGTCCAGGCTCCATCGATGGACAATATGGCACATTCACGAAGCGAGCGCTCGCCTACTACAATACCCAACAGCAGCGCAAACCGTCTGATTGGAGAACAGCCCATTCACTATCAGAACAGCAGGTTCCTATCGCCTTTGTCACCCATCAAATCACTCCAGAAGATCAGCGCTGGATCGGCACCGTGCCCAAAGATCTTGGCAACCAGGCCAAGTTGCGCGCTCTACCATACACCTCACTCGTTGAATACGTTGCCGAACGGTATCATGCGGATCAGCGTTTCTTACAGCGTCTCAATCCCCAGCTCGATCTCGACCTGCTAAAGTCCGGAGACCTCGTTGTCGTCCCCAACGTTAAGCATGTCTTCCGTATCGAAGCCATGCCCAGATCCAAGCGGTATCGGGCCCATGCAAAACGGGTCGATTGCTATGCCTTTATAAACACCAAGCAACGCATGGCAGGTCTCTATCGTGGCACGAAGCTCGTCGCTGCCTTTCCAATTACCCATGGGCGAGCACAGTTCGTTCCACGAGGTGACTGGAAGATTCAGACCATGTTGACAACCCCGTCGTTCCGCTGGGACGAACGCATGCTCAAGGAAGGCCAGCGAAGCGAATCCTTTCACTTGCTTCCACCCGGCCCAAACAATCCCGTAGGCATTCTATGGGCAGGAATCAACAAGCCAGGCATCGGCCTGCACGGAACAAACTCCCCAGAGACCATTGGCCGCGCTTACAGCGCCGGCTGCATTCGCTTCGCCAACTGGGATGCCATTCGACTCCCCAAGTTCCTCTGCCCAGGATCGGCCGTAATCGTGCGATGATCTCACAAACGGTAGGCATCAGCGGCACCAGCCCTCAACCCGGACGAATCTTTCAATTTGGCATCGCGGAAAGCATCCAAACAGCACAACCCAGAATCCAATAAAAAGAATCGGTCGCCATATTCAAACCATGTGGCACGCACCTCAACGAACGGCCATCCGTCCCACTTCGTGAGACAACTTTAAAAAACACCTACCCTCACTCCAAGGAAAGGTGTGACAGTGAAACCGCACCTCCCCGCAACAAATTCTAAACGTGGCGAAGTAAGCCGACCATCACTCCCTGGATGATCAATTCGCGAGCTGGAATCAGATCCGGATATCTAGAATTCTCCGCCTTAAGGAAAGGACGGCGGTTCTTGAAAAGGAAACGCTTCAGGGTCGTCTCTCCGTCAATAAGAGCGGCAACGATGTCACGAGCACGAGGCTGCCGATGTTCTAAAATAACACAGTCCCCTTCAACAATATGGGCATCAATCATCGAATCTCCACGAACCTTCAATGCGAAGGCTTTGGCACTCGCCGAAATGCCCAAGGACTCAGTGTCGACCGAAATACAACGGTCATGAGGCGACTGCTCCAAGTCCTCCGCCATACCAGCGGCGATAGAACCCAATAGCGGTATATCAATAATCGGGCCGCGATCCAGTTCCTCGGTAAAACTCACCGCTCGCGCTTTCCCTACTTGTCGCTGGATGACTCCTTTCCTCTCCAGAGCTCTCAAATGGCTGATAGCTGCTGTCTGGCTCGAGAATCCAAAGTGCTCCTGGATCTCGCGCGTTGTCGGCATGATTCCCGTGCTGCTATGGGCTTCTTTAAGGAAATCGAAGAGTTGTTGTTGTCGCGCTGTTAGCATCTGAACACTGTTCTTCAGAACACATAGCAAGCCTCAGCCGTATGCCAAGTAGAAATTAAAACTTTATTCAGAGCTCCGGCGTAGCGAGCATGCCACATGAACTGGCAGCGCAGCGCTCTTCCCATCCTAAGCAGCATCATTCTCGCGAGCCCATGCCTTGCCGACGACCAAGCCATTTCTGAAGCCTGGCAAACCACCCGTCGCCAGCTAAGCGAGCAAGCGACCGTGGCCTTTGGAAAATCCGATTGGCAGGAGGCGCGTCAACTCTACAACAAGATCCTGGAGCACGAACCCAGGAACCCCATGATCTTGGCCAACCTTGGAGCGATCGAATACCAACTTGGGGACTACACCGCCAGCTGTTACTACCTGGAAAGCGCCCTCGCTAAAAAGGCCGATCTCATGTCCTCCCGTGAGATGTTAGGCATGGCCTATCATCTAAACAAGAAACCTCTACGCGCAGTAGCCACGTTAGCCACCGCTGTGGCTAACCAACCAGAATCTCCGCGCGCTCACAATCAACTCGCTGTCGTCCTGCAAGCGATGGCGTGGTACGACGGCGCTGAGAAATCCCTTCTCAAAGCAATTCAGCTAGACCCGGACTACCGCGATGCCCATTTCAATCTCGCCCTCATCTACATCGATCGGAAGGCACCTTCATCGAAACTTGCGCGCAAACACTATGAAACCGCAGTTGAGTTAGGTGCCACCCCTGACAAAGAACTTGAGGAACGCCTCAAGCGTTCGCCCTAAAGGCGTTTCCAAAGGCTACCTTCCGCCATCGTCCATTGAAATTTGCGCGCGGTTTCACGAATCAACATTGGAAGATTTTGCCGACGCTCCAGCTTGAAATGCGGTCTAAGAGATTCCTCCAACACCTCAATAGTCACTACGGGACGATCGCCATCGACATAGCCGCCTAACCAACGGTCACGTGGCGTGAATTCATCCAACCAAGTGTAGGGGCTTGTGATGACAAGCTGACCTCCGGAGCGAATAAGATCGGGCAGTCGCTCCAAACATCGAGTAGGCTCAGGAAGTCGACAGATCAAATTGGCCAGCAAAGCCATGTCAAACTGACCCACCTCTGTGGGGACATTCATGGCATCTCCCTGAATGAATTGGACCCGCTGAGGATGGGCCCCCTCTGGTAAATGAGCGACAAGTCGTGTCGTCATCGCGCCTTCATCTATACGGTCATAAGGCAATTGACCTTCAGCAGCCAACGCCTGCGCTGCCTCAACAAACGCATGAGAGAAATCTATCCCGATCACCTCATGACACTTCTCTGACAACGTGAAGCTGGATCGCCCAACGGCACACCCGAGATCCAAAGCCCGGGAACGTGCAGGCAGCAAATCAAAGTCCACCATTTCCGTCACCGCCCGCACAGCAAAGTCCAGCGCACTGTGCGGTGCCTCGTCATAGGGAAGGATCTCGTCAGGCTTCCCGTAGTGGAAAAGTAAATACTGACTGATCAACCCAGGAGTCTCGTAAGGATTATTCATGCGTTCAGACCTCTAGAGGACCGCAGACAAATACGCAAAGGCTTCTCCAGAGCCACAATCCAGAGAATCTGGCGCAATCACACGCCGCAGAAGCGAGAACCCGACGACAACTCATTAGATTTACTCCTTTTATTATATTTATCATATCAAATGGATTCTATTATGCTAAATTAATCTAAATTCCTGTCACAGATGAACCGCATCCTTATCCACGAAACCGACAGCCGCGAAGCTGTGCATCTCTCCCAGTTTCTCCAGTCTGCTGGTTTCGCCGTAGCTAGCGTGACCACAGCCCGTCAGGCCACTAGCTTCGCTCGAGAATACGAATTCGAAATCTTCCTAATAAACCTGGCCGACCCGGATGAGACGGCTTACACCACCATTGCAGAGATCAAGTGTCGCCCTCAAAAGAACGACGTTGTTGTGATCGGATTCGTCCCGCAAGCCAGTGTTCGGGCTGCGGCCGAAGGAGCAGGATGCGACGCAGTTCTGGTAAGGCCGTTCAATAATGAGCATGTGTTAAGAAAGATCTCGGAACTGCTTGAGCAGTCTTCCAAGGCGATTAAGTTAGTCGAAACCGCCATGGAAACGACTACTCCCCACTCTCAAAATTCGTACACTGCGCTTGCAGAATCTATCTGCGTTGGCGTCGAGTGGCTCAAAGGAAGAATGACCGAGCTGGGTGAACAGGGCCCTATCGCTATCGAAAGCATGGAGGACGCAGCCGCCTCACTTCGCCTTCGCCTAGAACCAGAAAAGGTGACCCCGGGATACCATCTTCCTGACTCAGTCCGTGACCGCCAAGTCCGCCACGACTTTCGTAACCTACTAGCAGCCGTCAATGGCTTCGCAGAGATTCTTCTTCTTGAAGACTACATACCCCAGGACATCGAAGCGAAATTGCGGACCATCAAGAAAGAGGCTCGCGATTTTTGCAACATGCTAGACAGCATCCGCGAGTCAGCAGCTTAGGCATCAAAGACGCCTAGTAGCGTTCCTCCATCGCCATGGAGTATGATGCCAACTCCACTATTCTTCGTTGGAGCAACCTAATCGCTTGAACCCAGCCACGTCGCGCATGACATCCGAAGCTTTCATGCCTCGTGTCGCTAAAGCGCTCATCGCAATCCTCTGCATCGTCTCCCTACTCGATCTTTCGTGGATGGGCCTCCAAATGTACACTTGGGCGAGAATGGCTCAAGACAAGCCAACTGACATGGGCTGGACTCAAGCGGTCGTCGATGCCATAGGCACTGATGATCCCTGCGAGATGTGCCTCTTCATCCAAAGCGAGCGCGGGAATGGGCCAGACAGCAATCGGGCCTCTAGTGTTGAACAGTCGGTTCGCCACCCCATGAGCCTCTGCCCTGGAGTTCGCGTCAAACGGGCAATCATCATCGGAGCATTGACCCATCTCCATCACGACGAGAGTCGTGACGCGCGGCAAGAACGCCCGCCAGTGCCGCCTCCTGAGCTGTTAGGTTGACTGCCCCTCAATTGCGCTAAGCCATCGTTGGACAGCGCACGCCGAACGACCTTCGAACCGAGATTACTAGCACGATGCTAGTAATCTCTTCAATCATTTTGTATATCTATGTACTCTCTTACCAATTCAATCCTATCACTCTTTGTTCTAACCACATCCATCGCCTTCGCTGGCGAACCTCAGCCCCTCCAACTCACAAACGATCATCCAATCGATCTCTGGTCCTCTGCCCGCCCCGACGGGCATGCCCCAATCGGCGTGATGGGCGACCACGGTCATGGCAAGGGAGAGTGGATGCTGTCCTACCGCTACATGAATATGCCCATGGAGCAAAACTACGACGGCAGTTCCCGCATCAGCGATTCAGAAATCCTCTCACCAACCGGCGGGAACTACCTTGTTGCCCCCCAATGGATGGACATGGAAATGCACATGTTCGGACTCATGATCAGCCCCATTGATCACCTCACGCTCATGCTCATGATCCCCTATGCGAGCAAAGAGATGGGGCACCTCCGCCGCGATGGCGTGGAGTTCCTTACGAAATCTGAAGGCTGGGGAGATCTTAAACTCTCAGGCATCTACGAACTCTATCACGGTCATCGAACGACCTGGCTCCTCAACCTCGGGCTCAGTCTCCCTACAGGCTCGACCAGCGAAGAAGATTTCATTCCAGGACCAGGCGAAACCCGTCTCCCCTATCCAATGCAAATCGGATCTGGTACATGGGACCTACTACCCGGAATCACCTACCTCGGACAGGCCGACACATGGTCATGGGGAGCCCAACTGTCAGGAGTTATTCGCTTAGGCGAGAACAACGAGGGCTACACGCTAGGAAACGTAGGCCAACTCACCGCTTGGGGAGCCTACAAGTGGAACGACCATGTGAGCACCTCGCTCCGCGCCACCGGCAAAGCCTGGGGGGATATTGACGGCAGAGACGAAGATCTTCGCCTCGCAGCGAGTGTTGTTCCCACAGCAGACCCAAGACGACGTGGTGGCGAAGAAATCGATCTCTCCCTCGGCATCAATGTGAAGATGCCAGGACGTTTCCTCAGTGGTCAAAGGCTCGCAGCAGAGATCGGTGTGCCGATCTACCGGTCACTTGATGGCCCTCAGTTGAGCACCGATTGGTTCTTCAACCTGGGGTGGCAATGGGCTTTCTAACCTAGACATCCTCTCGCTGCGCTTGGTGAGAGTTATCTCCAAGCGCAGTGGGGGCACACCTATCTCACTGGAGCAACGACAACGCTCACTCTCGTAGGACTGTCGGGGTCGTACGGATTATCCACAACCGACTCCGTCGGCGCCACGGAATTGCCATCTGCTTCTGTCAAAGCACCGATAGCCGTCCTCGGAAGCTGCAGAACCGTTCGAACTATGCTACCGGCAGCTGCACAGCCACTGAGGCAGGTCAGCGAGAACGCAGCAAACAAGAGGAGGATAGAACGTCTGATCATAAACTAGGAGCGAACAGATAGATTGGTCGGTCAGCAAGCAGAAAGAGCTAATTTATCAATCACTTAGTGGCGGCGCTGAGATCTCAAGTAGAGACTGACAAAGTAAAATAGTTGCCCGATCGATGCGAGAGCGCCGACTGTGTAGGTCATCGCCGCCCAGAAGAGTGCCTTCTTGGCTTTTGAGTGATTCTCTCCTTGAGTGACCCCACTTGACTCCATCCATTGGAGAGCGCGTGAACTCGCATTAAATTCCACTGGCAGCGTGATAACAGAAAACAACGTCGTCACCGCAAACAGAAGGATCCCAACTAACAAGATCATCGTGCTTCCGTAGGCCGCCATACCAAGGCCAGCCATAAGAATCCATTGATTCACTGAGCTACTAATCTTAACCAGCGGAACGATCGCCGAGCGGAACTTGAGAAAGGGATAGGCATTTGCATGCTGGATGGCATGCCCACACTCGTGAGCTGCCACCGCAGCCGCCGCCACATTGTTCTGGGTGAAGACGACCTCACTCAGATTGACCGTCTTATTCGCAGGATTGTAGTGATCTGTGAGTTGACCACGAACGGCAGTAACCTTGACATCTGTTAGTCCTGCTTCGTTTAACATCTGATGAGCGACATCGCGGCCGGAGACTGGCAATGGCACCTGCGAGAACTCGGCAAACCGTTTCTGAAGCATCATGCTCGCAAGGCGACTGGCACCCATCGTGGCAAGCGTAATAATCGTGTAGACTGGACTGAAGTACATTGGGAAAAACAGGCTTTAAAGTTCTTTGAATGATGCGACCTCGTCCACAAGGTATCAACAGAGGAAACCGGGGTTGTCTAGGCAAGAATGGAATCAATCACGTGCCCGTGGACATCCGTGAGCCGTCGATCGATCCCATTGTGGTAAAAACTAACCGATTCATGGTCTAACCCTAGCAAGTGGAGAACTGTGGCGTAGAAGTCCCATACCGTGGCCTTATCATTGACCGCCCGTCTCCCGAAAGGATCCGTGGATCCGTAACTCACGCCGCCTTTGACTCCAGCTCCAAGCATCCAGGTGGTGAAAGCATCTGGATTATGATCGCGGCCTACTGTCCCGGCCTGATGGGTGGGCATTCGCCCAAACTCCGTCGTCCATATCACGAGAGTGTCGTCAAGCAGACCCCGTTGCTTTAAATCTCGAAGGAGAGCAGCTGTCGGCTGATCCAAGATCGGCGCATGGCGTTCATAGTCCGATTTGAGAGTCTTGTGAGCGTCCCAATTCATCAGGCCATCGACACCACTAGCCCGGGAACCGCAGTAAAGAGTCACATAGCGCACGCCGTGCTCCAAGAAACGCCGGGCGAGAAGACAATTTCGAGCATAGGCTGCTTTAAGAGCGTTAGAATCATCCGTCCCATAGGCACGATGCGTGCTCCTACTCTCTCGGGCAAGATCACTCACCTCAGGCGCAGCAAGCTGCATGCGGGCAGCCAGTTCATAGGACGCCATTCGGGCCGCCAGCTCGGAATCCCCTGCCCTCTCAGCCAAGTGCTTCCGATTTAGCATCCTCAGGAACTCACGGGACGCCTCTTCCTTCTCAAGTGAGATTCCGGCCGGAAGCTTCAGATTTCGTATCGGATTGGCAGCATTGATAGAAACACCTTGATGCTGGGCCGGTAGAAAGCCGGAGTTCCAGTTTGCCTTTCCATTGGGAGGTTCACCTCGCACATCGGGTATCGCCACATACGTCGGGAGATTGTCGTTCTCACGTCCTAACGCATAGCTCATCCACGACCCCGCCGAAGGAAAGCCTTCTTGGACGAATCCCGTGTTCATAAAAAGACACCCCGGTCCATGCGTATTCGACTTCGAATGCATGGAGTGAACAAACGCCATCTCATCGGCAAACTCGCCAAGCTCGGGTAAGAGGCTGGATAAGTGCTTGCCACACTGTCCCCGCCGCTGAAATGCCCACGGACTTTGCATAAGATTGCCGTTCTTACCTTGAAACGAGACCATCTCTTCCTCACCGGGCAACGGCTGACCATGATGTTTGATCAACTCCGGTTTGTAGTCCCAGAGATCCAGATGAGAGGCGGCGCCAGGACAGAAGACTTGCAGGACTCGCTTAGCTTTCGGCCGATACCCACTTGGCCGGGTCTCGGCTAGCAGGTCAGCCATTCCAATCCCCATTAGACCAGTGCTCATGCGCCCGAGAAACGCACGACGTTTAAGAGATTTTGTCAGTAAGCAAGCCTTCATCAATCCAGGTAAATTAGTTCATTCGCATTGAGCAACACACGGCAGAATGCCTCCGCTCCATGGGCTTCCAACAAATCTAGCCCCCCTCGGAGTTCATCTTCCTCTGGCTGACGTTGAAAAGCCCGGCTAAATGCCTCCCGAACTTGCTCCGTTGGCGTCCTTCCAAAGAGAATTTGCGCAAACAACGCAGCCTGATCTAGCAGAAACCCGTGATTCATAAGCGTCAGCGCTTGCAACGGCGTCGTCGTTGTCACTCTTCGTGGCGTCACCAGTGCACAATCTGGAGCATCAAAATCGGAAAGCACGTCGACTGGCGCAGCCCTAGCGTTCTGGTGGTAGACTGCACGTCGATAGGTCTCTGCACCTGGGCGCTCAAGCGGCACATAGGTCGCTACATTGTCTCTTAAGTATTTATAAAGACGAAAGCCGGGACCGCCTTGCCGCTTGTCTAGCTGACCCGTCGCCATCAGCAATGTATCGCGAACCTCTTCACCGCGCAGCCGACGTGGAGGAAAGCGCCAAAGCAAGCGCGCTTGCGCATCCACAGAAAGGGCTTCCTTGCGACGTTCACTGGATTGCTGATACACTGCTGACGTCAAAATAAGTCGATGCAGCGGCTTCATGTGCCATTGATAGTCATAAAGTCGAGTGGCCAAGAAATCAAGCAACTGGGGATGAGACGGTTTCCCTCCCATGTGTCCAAAGTCGCTCGGTGTATCAACAATTCCTGTTCCGAAATGGTAATACCACAAGCGATTCGCGAGGACACGTGGAGTCAGTGGATTGTCCGTCTGCACAATCCATTCCGCAAGAGCCCGTCTTCTCTCGGCCTCGGGTGCCTCCAGTGGTAGAGAATAACGCGCCGTAGTTGACTGAAGTGTTGTTAGACTTGCTGGAGCAATTTCTGCCCCACGCTGCGCAGGATCGCCACGTTTCATGAGGTAGGCAGGTGTGGCTGGTTGCGAGAACACTCCGGCCCAGGCTGTTTTCGGAGCGGGAATGGCCCGAAGCCGAGCCCGCGCTTGAGCCAATTTCGATCCAATCTCACGAAGAGCCTTGGCCGACTGCGGATTCATCGCCAAACGCAGTCGACGTTGCCGGGCATGAGCATCACTGACTGGCGGACGGTCGTTCACCCTAGTCACAGGCGTCCATGACATGCCGTCCAACGAGACATCCAGTCGATAGTCTCCAATGAAACGGCGCTCTCCATGCGTTGGGTCCAGATTCCGCGGGCGATCACTCGAAAGAAGCACGCGACTGACACGAACAGGCTCCCCCCAAGTCAATGTTAGGACTGCATTACCATCGGTGATCCAGTGCTGACCAAACTTGCCATCATTCACCCATTGCGGGCCATAAGCTGCAGGATTATCGACAGCAATCTTCGAGGTCGCCCTGACCTCGGCTTCCAGAGCGACATTGCGCGGCTCCCTACCTTCAGTCCATACTTCGATCTCATCGACTTTGCTTCCCGCAGGAGAAGACGCATTCAGCTCAGAGTTGTGGACCGTCAGCCGCACTGACTTCGCCATCACAGGATCAAAACGATCCTCCGTGCCATAATGACTTGGCCTGGGCAACAAAAAGCTCTTCGGTAGTTCAACACTATCAAGAATGTGTTTTTCTTCTTCAGCTAGTCGCCGTTGCCAATACTCTTGCTCTTTGAGAATCGGAGCTCGGTTCTGCTCATACAAGGCTACCTCGCCCTCTGTTGCCACCACCCTCTCGCCATGATGCACACCCGCAAAGGTCGCCTGCATACGATAATAATCAGCCTGCTCAATTGGATCGAACTTGTGATCATGGCAACGAGCACAACTTACGGTCAATCCAAGGAAGGCCGAACTTGTTGCTCCGACGATGTCATCCAACGTATTGGCACGAATCTGTGCCTGCGCCTTAGGATCCTGATTGCCTACCAAATCATCGGGGCCAGCGACAAGAAAACCTGTTCCCACTTCTATCTCGGGATCGCCAGCGCCGATGACATCCCCAGCCAAATGTTCTCGCACCAGGTGGTCATACGGTTTATCGTCGTTAAAAGAGCGAATGATATAGTCACGAAAGGGCCAGGCATTCTCGATCAATGGGTTTACCTCAAACCCCCTGCTCTCGCCAAAACGAACGACATCGAGCCAATGTCGCCCCCATTGTTCCCCGAAGTGTGGGGACGCCAACAAACGATCGATCAACCGTTCCTCGACATTCAGCGATTCGTCAGCCTCAAACGAAGTCACCAGCTCAGCGCTGGGTGGCAATCCTAACAAGTCATAAGACACGCGGCGAATGAAATCCCGCCGGTTGGCCACGGGATTGGGAACGAGCTGGCTCTGCTTAAGTTCGTACTCGATATAGCTATCGATCGGTGTCTTCGCCCATTCAGATGCTTTCGGAATCGAATAGTCCCTCAGGGGACGAAAGGCCCACCAGGTCTCGCTTTCTCCTTTCGCGAAAGGAGCTGCTACCGCAACACTCATTGACAAGGCAAACCACAGATTCACGCCCAGAGTGTAGCCACCGCACTTTCAGTTCCAAGCCTGTTCCACTATTACTTTTTCAGCGCTTCTAATCGATCCAAGTTCGCCCGCATCACGCTTAAATAATCCTCACCGTCACCTGGATCTCCTTCACACGGTGAGACGAAGACATTTCGTAGGCCCAGCTCCGAGACCTTTGCCGCGATTTCTTCACTTGGCTCAGCTTCCCATAAAAGAACAGTCGCCTTGTGAACTTTGATCTCCTCGTACGAAGCGGCATCAACCTGCTCAGGATCTAGGTCCAGACTGGCTATCTCAAACCCATAGCGCTTTGCTAGATAATTGTAGGCAGGATGTGATGCCAACAGTAATCGTTTTCCCCAAGCCTTGGCGAACGCCTGAAATCGCGTGTCCAGAGCCAGTAAATCTACTTCCAAGCTCGCCAGCCCACTCGCAAAGGCATCCGCGTGCTCGGGCCAACGCTTGGACAAAGATTCTGCAATCTCTTGCGCTTGCGCATACGCATTCAGCGGATCAATCCAGGTATGGCCATCAATACCCTCGTGCACGTGGTCGCCTTCTGGACCATGCCGATGCGTTGTGGCTTCCAAATACCGCACCAGATGATCCTCGAGCCCACGAGAAGTATTAACCACCCGACTCGAAGGCAAGGTCACTTTGTCTACCCATTTCTCAAACTGGGCACCGTTCAACAGAATGAAATCTGCGGCTTGGTATCGCCGCATTGCTTCCGCATCAGGCATCCAGAATATCGGATCTGCACCTTCTGGCAGTGGGCACTCGACCTTCAAATGATCTCCGGCGATGCGCTGAGCAAAGTAAGTCGTCGGGTAGAACGTCGTTAGAACGACGTCCGATCCTGGATCGCTCCTAGGTTCGGAGTCGGTTCCCTTCTGACAAGAAGCGAGCAGGAAGAGCAGCCCAAAGCAGTAGTAGCGAATCATAGCTAAAGAACGAATATCGATTGAGTGACAAATAGCAGCAAATAGGCGAGGACAAAAGCCAGCGCAAGAGCTCCGCCCAGAAGAATAAACAGCTCGGACACCTGAAGACCAACCAACGTAAGACGCGCGCACCCAATTCGCTTTAGCGTCTCGCGCTCACGTTGACGAAGCTTCCAGGTGAGTGTCATGACGAGGATGAGAAACAGCACCGTCATGACCATGACCAGCCCAAAGCTGGCATCGAAGAAGCGCTTCACCTTGAAGACGATGGCCAGCAGATCCCCCACCACTTCGGTAGGTGCCACGAGCTGTCTCGTATCAGATGTCACGTAGTGCCCTTTCAGTATCGTCGCACTCTTGGCGCTATCCGGAACGACAATTAGAGAAGTGAGTGGCAGCGTCTTGGGGTCACCATGGAAATGAAACGATGAGAGGTTCGCCTCAGTGATTTCCCGATAGGGGACCACCGCAGCACTCCCAATCGGCGTCCCATCTTCATCTCTGCCTAGCAGTTTACCCTGATTCTCAGGATCATCCAGTTCCTCGTGTCCGTGACCAATGCCGCCGATCACCCAAGCCGTCTTCACATCGACAAAGATCGTACTATCATCTGGCGTACCAACTGGCGCCAGCACCCCCGTGATCCGTAACCTCAGAGGTTGCTCAGCCGCAATATTATAGAGACTCGTCTGATCCGTCAGCACATGCCCCCCAGCCTCCAACTCCAAGCGAGCCGCCACGTCGTGGCCCAGAACAGCATCTCCTAGCACCAGCGGAAACGTCCCTTTCGCAGCGCGCAACTGTCGATGCTCAAAGTAGTCTAATGACGTCCCAATCACTGGGGCGTCCTGGGCTGTGTATCCCAAGTGAAGAGGGATAGCTAAGCCGCGCTTTTGCTTCTCCATCTCCTGTTGATCCGCCAGGTTCACCCGACTATCGCCACCTTCGTGGGAAAGAAAGTAGAGACTTCGCAACACTAGCTCAAACTCATTTCCGCGAGGACCTAAAACCAGAGGCGTATTTTCAGCACGTTGAGTGAGGCTACTTTCGTAAGCGCGAATCAGAAGATGCAGGTAGACCGGCAAGAGAAAAGCCAACGCAAGACATACAAGCAAGATGAGCGAACGCGCCCGATGAAAGCATAGGTAGCGCCACGTCAATCTGAGAAGACCGCCATTCACGATGAAGCCACCTCCTTGCCCAGATCAAATCGACGATCAAAGAAATCGAGCAGCGTCAAATCATGGGTCACCATGAGAAACGTCGTCTCTCGTGCCCGGATCAACTCACCCACTAAGTCTAGCACTTGCCTTGCCGTCACGCCATCCAAGTTCCCCGTCGGCTCGTCTGCAATCAGAATTTCAGGCTGAGTGATCAGCGCCCGGGCAATCGCAACGCGCTGTCGTTCCCCCTGAGAAAGCTGATGCGGAAATCGAGATGATTTATTCGCCAGCCCTAATGCGTCAGCCAAGCGTTCGCATTCCTTGCGAACGCTCTGCGTGAGCGCTAGCGCATTGTTGATGAAATAAGGTAGAAGCATGTTCTCTTCCACCGAAAGGTAGTCGAGCAGATCGAGTTCCTGAGGAATGGACCCCACCCGTGTGATGCGAAGTGATCGCTTTTCGGCTTCATCGAGCTCACCCACGGTCCTCCCCCCCAAGCAGATCTCCCCAGATTCCGCAGCAAGCAATCCGGTGATGAGACGAAGTAACGTGGTCTTCCCACAGCCACTTGGTCCGGTCAGCGCCACCCGCTCGCCTCGCTTCACCTTGAAATCAGAAAGGCTCAGCTCAAACGGCGAATTTGGATAGCGGTAGATTAATCCAGAAACCGCAATGATGGACTCCCCCTTCGACATCCGCTAGTTTTCAGGCTCGAGGGTTTCGGGATTGAGACGTTTCTCTCTCGCAATCTCGACATTCGTAATGCGCCAAGCGCCTCCTGAATCAGCCAGCAGGTAACGAGCCTCATAGTCATTGAGACGCTCATGGGTGTGACCATGGTGCTGCACCAAACCATCCACGCGCCAATGGCAGTCAAAGGCGTACCCCTTCTCGTCCGGCGTCAACGCCGTGGGCTCGCACGTAATGTAATCGAGTTTCCTCACCCGACACACCGCCCCTCCCTCATCCCTGAGAACAAGACTCTTATACACATCACTATAGATCTCGTCCAGCAAATCGCCGCTGACACTCTGCGCAAGTGTGTCGTAGATCGCATCGTCATCTTGATAGTCGAAAGCACGATAGATATTCTGATGCAAATCCCTAAATCGCTGAAGGGCCTCCTCTCCTGTGAGGCCTTGGCGCTCCTTTCCAAGAGATAGCGTCAGTGGCTGATACGCCGCCACGGCAGCTGCAGCCATTCCTCCAAGCGCCATGGCAAACGCGGGCCGTTTCTTGAACACCATGAGAATGCTCCCAAGAGCAAACAGACCAGCCAGAGGCCAAGCCAAAGAGAGTTTGCGCACCGAGGTTTCCGCCACTGCAGTTTCCGCCGCCTGCAAACGTTTCTGCGCATTAACAGACAAGATCGGCTCGGGCGAATGCCAAACATACTGCGGTTCCGACGGCGTGAATTTCATGAGATCGAGTTCGCCGAATGTGTAGAAGATACTCCCCACCGTTTGTGGGTCGTGCCCCGTAGGATCGGGAGTCTCAGGCACGATGTCTTTCACTTTGTCAGGAAGGTAGATGCCCCAACGCATGTCTACCGTTTGTGGACGTGTCTTGATCGGGTAGCTCAAGAGAGCGTAAGCCATGACAAAGTTTGTCACCTCACCGAGATTGACTTGGTTCTCCATCGCCGCATACTCAACATCATCTAACACTGGCCTCACTTCGACCCCATCGATAACGACAGGACAGTGCTCTGAAAAATAGGCCTCCAACTCCTCACGCACGTCCTCCGCAGTCGGGAACGGCTCTGATCCGTACGCTACCTTTGCCAATGGAGGGATGAGCGACGTCTCCGCACTGACATCATAACTCAGCTTCTCTTCTGTCAGCTCCGCAATGAGCTGAAGATTGGAACCTGGCACCTCATGGGCCTCCACGTGCCCTGAAAACACCACGCAAAGAAGGCCGCAAGCAAGATAGAAACACCATCGCATGTTCAGATCCTAGAGAGTCTTGAAACGTACTCAAATGCCATTCCTCAAGGACGCGAATCTCCCACCAGAAACCGGGCTCCGAGCTTGCCTGCATTGAACGTTCCATTAGGATTGAGGTCAGAACATTCATAAGTTGTGCCCAAACCCACTCCTCAGCCCTCCGGGAATCCACAAGATCCAGCATTTCGCGAGCACGTGATTCAGCGAATGCTGCGGGAAAGCATCTCCGCGAAGGCCATTGCAAAGGAATATGGCCTCGATGCCAAAGAGGTACAAGCATGGAAGGCAAGCTTTCTCAAGCAGCTGAAAACAGCAACCAAAGGCACCCCTCCCCGCAAGAACGCGCCTCCTCGACCGACACCAGCACCCATGGTCGAGGACATCAGTCAGAAGCGGATTCGTAAAGAGGACGCGAAGCGCCCTCCCCAAGGGTCTCCGGTCGTGCCTTTCCCAGACCAGCCAGGCTCCCAGCCGCTCACTGCGGAGGATCGCCAGAATCTCGAGAAAACACAACGCCTTATCATCGAGAAAGGCCAGGTGGCCGAAGTCGGCAAGAGGTTGGGAATGATGCCTCGGCATCATTATGAGGCTCCTCGCTCCGGACCCATCAGTCAGGCAGGTGAACCTGTGACAGCGGAAGGTCCAGGCATGCACGAACTCGCCGATGATACAAAGGAGCGGTTCGCCAAGAACTGGGCGAAAGTCGGGGCGGATACTCCACCTCTAGCACAGCAGCAACTGCCACCTCCACCAATGGTTCCAAGCTTCAAGGAACGATTGAGCACACGTTTAGCGAGTTTGCCCGTCATTTCCTGGGTGCTACACGGTGGGCGCTTACGCAGCCCGTGGCTCGTTCCTATCATTCTTCTTACCATTGGTGGAGTCGTCTACCTGCTCCTGAAGGATTGGGAAACCTACCGACGCCAGGATAGCCTTTCCGCAGAAGAGTTGAAAGAAACACCACGTTACCTCCAACCCATCTCTCGAGCCGAGGTCGAGAGTTCGGAGAAACTCATCCGGGACTTCTTTGCTGTCCGCACCACTGACGGCCTTGAACCCTACGTGAGAATGCCTGGTACAATCCTGCCACTGATGCGACGTTACTACCTTATCCGTGCTGTGAAGCCACTGGAGGTCAAAGGATTCGACTATCATCGGCACTCGGACATTTCCGCTGGGGACATTACTATCCACGGCGCCCGCCTTGGTCATCTAGGGAAAGTAAGAGAAATCACAATCGAGCACACCCCCAATGGTCCCAAGATAGATTGGGAAACCGCCGTTCGCTACCAGCCGATGGAGTGGCAGAACTTTCGGCGTGTGCGCCCAACAGAGACCACTTACTTTCGCCTGTCCTTGCAGCGCTCGACCTATTACGAAAAGCCGTTCCACGACATGACGGTTTACCAGTCCTATCGGATCATTTATCCTGGGGAGCTCCGCCCTCTCAATGGCTTTGTCATGATCGATACAGAAGCAGAGATCGCTATGCGCTCACTGTTCAAGGATACTTCCGTGACCAAAGATCTCATTGTAGGCTTAAAGTTTCGGTCATCGGCGAAGACAGGAGATGGCCTCGTGGAGATCACCGAGCTGCTTCAAGACTCGTGGATCATGTCATACGGAGAGGGCGAAAAACACATCGATCTACGCATACCAGAGTCACGCACACTTCCTAAACTTCCTCCGGAGCCAACCGTTCCAGATCCTGAAACCGCACCCTCTGAGGTTCTGGAGGCCAAAGAAAGTGAAGAAACCGCCGCTGAAACACCTTCGGAAGCTGCTCCTCCCAAAGAGTAGCTTAACACCCGCCGGAGAAACAAACCGACAAGAGAGAGAGCAAGCGCTCCAAGATAGAACCAGGAGGCCACCGACAGACGAGTGTTCAGCGGGCGAAGCCCTTCGCGCAAACCACCCTCGGTAAATCGGGGCAAGGTTTCGAGCGCTTCCGAAACCTTGCCCGAGAGCGCATACTCCTGCGGATAGGCCCGGTGATAATGCAAAACCTTGAGAAGGTCGTCTTGCATGTCGTGCACGCGCAGCGTTAGTCTCTCGTGACCACTGAGAGAAACAGACGCTTCATAACATCCTAAGCCCACCGGTCGCACAGGCACATTGATGTTCTTCCCTCTTTTCGTAGTAGCCTGGACGTCCCACGCGACGTTTTTTACAGGGACGCGATTCGGACCTCGTCTGATCATCTGAATCGCCTACAACTCTTCATTGATACTCTCAGAAATCTCGAGCCCTTGAGTAGAAGCCTTTCGAAAGATTGCACGAAAGATCTGGGCCTGCTCCATCGGGATCTAAAGCCAGCGAATCTCATGATCTCCTGGTTACCCTCAGGCTCCTATCGAGTGAAGATCCTATACTTTGGCATGGCCAAGTACGCTCCGGTGCCGGTCCACCAGACTGAAGATCAAGACAAGGCGATCTAAGGAACGATACATTTCATGGCGCCGGAACAGTTTAAACGCCAGCCCCTCGACTCCCGCACAGATCTCTAGCGTGTATTCTCTATCTTAGGCTCTCTGGAATGAGCCCTTTTCAAGGTGACAGCCCAGCCGAGATCATGAAAGCCCATCCTCAATCTAGGGTCCTCCCTATTCGAATGATTCGGCGAGATCTACCACTACCATTGACCTAATGGTTAATGTCGATGCTGGTCCGTGACGGAGTAGATCGCCCTGAAGACGCAGCCTCAGCACTTGAGGCACTCCAAAAGGCCATCGCCCTGTCAGAAGCCCCTGATGAGGACGGAGAGTTGCTTCGGCAAACCGGTTAGTCAGCGGGAAAGATCACTGGAGTTCAGCGATAAACCGGAGCCCATGCAAAGTCAGATCTGGTTCATAAAGTTTCACGCCGAGAGCGTCATAGAAGAGTTCCCCTGCCCCCCCCGTGGCGACGATCGTGGCCTCGTCTGGCTGATCAAAAGTGGCTAGCAATTCGTCAAGAATACGCCGGACCATACCAGCGTATCCATAGTAGGCTCCAGCTTGCATCGCCTCTTCAGTCGACCGACCAAACGGTGGCGGGTCCTTGATTAACTCGACTCGGGGCAACAATGCGGTCCGCTCGCTCATATAATCGCTCATCATCTCCACTCCAGGAGCGATGACACCACCACAGTAGTTTCCTTCGACGGACAACACATCAAACGTCACCGCCGTTCCGAAATCAACGACTATGCCAGGCTGCCCGTGAAGCTTGGCCAAAGCTGCAGCATTGGCTAATCGGTCAGCTCCGATCGTTTCGGGTTCGGGGTAATCAATCCCAATACCTAGCGGAACTCGAAAACTAACAATCAGTAAATCCTCTCCAAAAACTTCTTGCAAAGCCGTAGTCCGACTGGGAACAACAGAACAAACGACGACTTGAACGGCCCGGCTGGCCCAATCCCCGATCACTTCAAGAATCGACTCTCGTGAAATTTCGTCTGTAGACAGCTGTCTACGCTCTATCAATCGGACATCATCGGCAAACACCAGCTTGGTGCGCGTGTTGCCCACATCGATCAAGATCCGTTTCACGCCTTTTAAGATTTTGCTGGAAAGTAGGTTCCTAAGCCTTTGCCCAACAAAAGATCGCCTAACTGATCAGGACGCCTTCCGTTAGCAATGTAGACACCGACCCCCGCCTCAGTCGCCTTCTGAGCCGCACGCAGCTTGGTCGCCATTCCACCGACTGAAAAACCGCCTTTTTCCTCAGAAGCATAATCTAGCACATCGTCGATATCATCGACACGGGACACCAGTTCGCTGGTCTCCGGATGCAAGAGACCATCTACGGAGGTGAGGAGCACGAGCACGTCGGCCTCGACCAAAGTCGCCACGTCGGAGGAAAGAAGATCGTTATCACCGTATCGCAGCTCCTCTACTGCGACAGAATCATTCTCATTGATCACTGGAATCGTCTTCGGAAAGGACAGCAACTGATTCAAGGTGTTGGAAACATTACCCCGACGCTCCGGAGTCCGGAGATCGTCATGCGTCAAGAGCAGCTGGCCCACATGAAGTCCATGCAGGCGAAACAGCGACTCATAGTATTGCATCAGCCGCGTCTGCCCAACGGCGGCGCAGGCTTGCAGCACCTCAAGCGAAGTGGGGCGAACATCTAATCCAAAGCTCGTCAGTCCAGCAGCGACAGCCCCGCTCGACACCACCACGCATTCGTCCCCAGCCTTGCACAACCTCGCGATTGCTTGAGTCAGCCCCACAAACTGCGCGCCATCCAAATCCACACGCTCGTCGGAGGTCAGAACCCCGGAGCCGAATTTGAAGACCAGTCGTCGCGCCATGGTTTGAGCGTGGCGGCATAGTCTCGCTTGTCAACGATGACTACTCCGCATTCACCCGCTTTCTAACATAGGTATCGACCGCAAAAGCGTTCGATTCAAAGGCAAAGTCTTCCTTCCTCACGTCCTCGGGCTGCGCAATGAACCAGTCTTGCACTTCACTCGCATCCGATTCAATCCCCTCAAAGCACTCTACTTTCGCAGTGTAGAAGAAATCGGTCACCTGGTAGACCACTCCGTCATAAGCATACGTATTGGGGTGCGATGTTAGGTATGATAGCTCGCCTAAGGTCAGCCCTACTTCTTCATAGGCCTCTCGTCGAGCAGCCTCTTCTCCGGATTCGCCCGCATCAATGAATCCCCCGGGCATTCCTAACTTACTTTTTCCGGGGTCGCGTTCTCTCCTTATGAAAAGAACCCGTCCGCTAGCATCACTCACCAGGGTTCCAACGGCACCAGCCGGATTAAAGAAATAGCGGAACGCGCACACGCACGTCAGCGGATTTCCCCCTCCATCCCGCGCCTCCCCGCAGCTTGGACAATAATGAAAAGCAGCCTCGACTGGTTGAGTATCAGGAACGCTCATCCGCCTTGATTTCTTCACTTGTCTCTGGGCTTTTCGGCTTGGCAGGAGTCTTCAAAATCGGCTTCTCGAAAATCATGAAATGCTGGCGAGGGAGAAAGTCCCGCGTCTCCACCCATCGAAAGCCAGACGCCGCATACTCCACTTTGGCTTGTTTCTGACTCATCTTATGGAGTGGCTTAATCGGAACCAGCGGATCTTCTGCTCGATACTCTAGCAGAAATATTCGTCCACCAGGCTTCAAAGCACGATACATCGATGCCAGCATTTCCCTTGGAAAAGAGAATTCATGGTAGGCATCTACTAACAACACCGCGTCAACTTCGTTTTCAGGGAGCCTCGTATCATCCTCCACGCCTAGAAGCGTCTCAACATTCTCAATACCAAAAGCCTTCCGGCGCTTCTTAAGGATATCGATCATCTCCTGTTGGATATCCACCGCAATGACTTTCCCTTTGGGAACCTTCTCCGCGAGCTTAAAGGTGAAGTACCCTGATCCCGCACCAATATCAGCAACTACGGCATCTTCGGCCAGCTCCAGATTCTTCATGAGCAAGCTTGGCTTCTCCTCTTGTTCTCGCTCAGAGCGCTCCAACCAACCAGCCCCCAAGTGTCCCATGACTTGAGATATTTCCCGTCCCATGAAGTACTTCCCGATCCCATCACGAGTCTTCGGTCCTTCGGTGTATGGCTGAAAGGACTTCTCGGAGGTATCAGCCCAACCAAGCGTGACCGTGAGAGCGAGGAGCGAAAGTAGCAAACGCATCCCAAGAACAAAGCAGAGAATTTCGGCTCGTTCAAGGCCCCACGCGAAGCACGCCCAGAAAGCGCTGTGCTTGGCTAGGATCGTTTAGAATCACATTTCCAGACTTCAAGCACCGGCGTCCGTTCTGATAAGTCTCCAATCTCGGTGCAGCGCCACGTTCTATCACTGCCGCCAATTCGACTAGCGAACTGACTTCATAGTGATCGAAATCTCGACGCGATAAGATTTCAAAGCGTAGCGGCACGCCCTTCACCACCTGCCTGGCCAACTCAAGTGCGACACGGCCCATCGTGTATCGAGGGTTGATTTCGATGACAGGATAATGCTTCAACTCGCCGGCTTCATCACGGGCAATCATGGCATCCACCCCGAGCGGCCCTTTGTATCCCAGTCGCTCCAAGTGAGGCCGGATAAGCTTGGGAAAGGTCTCCTCATAGAATCGTTCTACGTGACGATCCTCACTGTAAAAATAGCGCATCAACGATTCATTGGCACCAGCGGTGACTGCCCGGTGCACCGAACATGCCTGGAATCGTCCCTTTGCATCATTGTGCAACTGGGTGTAGCCCAACAAGCGTAACTCCTGGTCATACTGGACCGAGAAATCGAGAACCCGCTCGCGCCGAGGTTCCACAACTACCGCTCCCTCTTCTTTCAAGATTCGATCCCTCCAGGCCTCATCTTCAGGCGTGATTCCCGCTGTATTCACGAATCTGAGCCCCTGACCGGCCACCCCGTAAGGTGCTTTCCAGACAGAATCGCCCACTGAGGCCTCAGAAACTTCTCCAGCAGTCGCACAAACCTGCCCGAGACCAAACTGCGCCGAGAACGTCTTCGAATGCAGCTCATGCCATCCAGGATCCCATCCCCTGCCCAATTGCGAGAGCTGAGATCGTAAGGACTGCAGCCATTCGGTATCGGGACTCCACGACCAGGGACGCAATTCGTGAAGCTTTCGCCCTGCGAGCGCCAATTCGTCCCGAACCTGAATCTCGGGCAATAGGAACCCCGCATCGGACAACTTTTTCAAGAATTCAAGACCCGGCTTCTTCGCCAAGATCGCAATGTCATCTTGGCGCGCAAGAAACAATGAGAGGCTACTAAGATCATCGCCGAGCGCTAACAAACTCCTGGGCAACGGCTTGGGAAGTAATCCTCGTACCTCTTTAGCCACCGTGCTCTCTGCCTGCGGGTTGAAATGAAAAACATTGGGCGTGCGGCCTTTCGACTGGGTGAACACCTCAAGTTGATTCACAAAGTCCGGGGCCAATCCCGCCTCCAACCGCCCTTCCCGATTGAAGAAACCACGCCCTTTCGCCCGACTGGGTGACAATGGAAACGTCAGCCTCTGGCGAAAGCTTTCCCAGTCGGACTCGCCCGGCGACTTCCATTGACGAAACCAGTCAAGCCCGTGGCTCACATGACTGATCTCGTCTCGATAGATACGATCTAAGATCTTGGCCGTCCTCGTATCACCCGCCTCTTGAAACAGTCCCGCAAAGTGACGGGAATAGTCCAGGTTGGCCTGTTCAAACGTTAGACAGAGCCGCGAGACATAGTCTGCTGGGGTTTGCATCGTCGAAACTGCTTTCCAGAAGAACCCATTGACTGGCTCGGACCCAAACGACACCCCACACTCCCCTAAACGCTTCATATACAGTCTCGTATGCATCTGCTCTTCCTGTAACGTTTTTGCCACACCCATGCGGAAGTCAGCCGGGGCATCAGGAAACTTCAACAGGACGAGCGCCATCAACTCGGCCGCGAGCAACTCGTGATTGGCAAAGAAGTGCAGCAATCGCCCCCGATCTTTGTCATCCCCCAGGCGTGCTAGGCTGGGCAATGCAGTGCGTGTCCCTAGCCTTTCAAAGATCAACGCATCGGGCCGACCTGGCATCGACGGAGAGATCTTTGCCTCGCCTCGCGATTCATCGACCAGCCGAGAGTTCGGGGGTGCCAGCTTCTCTTCAAGCGTGGTCGCCAAGAGCACTCGCTCCGCAAATTCATGTAACTCCATTGCGTATTCGCTAGTTATTCAATTTCGCCAAATGCTCACGATGAAATCGTGCCATGTGGATGTACTTGTTGGCCAGCTTAAGATTCTTCCGTTGCTCCACTTCAGTCAAATTTCTCACCACCCGAGCCGGACTTCCTAACACAAGTGATCCTGGCGGAATCTTCTGATGCTGCGTGACCACTGCACCCGCTCCAATGATAGAGCGGGCACCAATTTCCGTTCCGTCCATAACAATGGCACCCATGCCAACAAGGACCTCATCATCGATAATACAAGCATGGAGGATCGCCCGATGCCCCACGGATACATGAGCACCCAATGATACCCCATAATCATCAGATAAATGAATGATCGATCCATCCTGCACATTGCTGCCAGGCCCAATCACGATGCGATGAATGTCCGCTCGCAACACGGTTTGATACCATACACTAGCATCCTCCATAAGGTGAACATCGCCCACCACGGTCGCATCTGGTGCAATGAAGGCTGACTCGGCAATCGTCTGCGCTCTGGTTAGAAACTCCGGACATTCCATGATTTATCACACTGGGAGCGGAAATTGCTTGTCAGGCAATGGCTTTCCTAATAAAAACCGTCAAATCGACACAAACCGGTCCGTTTTTTTTCAGATCGTCACTATCTGAACGCAGGACCGTTCACACTCCAAATCCTCACCTAGTTAGAACTCAATATTATGAACAAGACGGAACTTATCGACTCAATCCACGAACGTCTGGGCGACGATGCGACCAAACGCCAAGCTGAGGACGCTCTCGCAGCAGTGCTCGATGCCATCGCCGTCGGCGTCAAGAAAGACGAGAAAGGTATCCAACTCATTGGCTTTGGCACCTTCAAGGTGGCCCATCGCGCTGAAAGAATGGGCCGCAATCCTCAGACGAAAGAGCCTATGAAGATACCCGCATCAAAGACGATTCGTTTTATCCCATCTGCTGCATTGAAGAAGACTTTGTAGTCCTTCCTGCCATAAGAACTTTGATAGGCCCGCGTTTGGTTAAAACGCGGGCCTTTTTCGTTTTATAGGGTGATGCCCTATTCACTCTCATCAAGAAAGGCGGTCTCACAAAGTTTCGCATAGGTCCCCCCAAGAGCCAGCAGCTCGTTATGCGTTCCTTCTTCAATCACCCGTCCAAGATCTAACACATAAATACGATCTGCACGGCGCACTGTCGACAGACGATGAGCGATCACAATACTCGTCCGACTCGTCATCAATCTCTCAAGTGCTTCCTGAATAATCCGCTCTGTCTCCGTATCCACACTAGCAGTAGCTTCATCAAGCAGAAGTATCGGAGGATTCTTCAACAACGCGCGCGCAATAGAAATGCGTTGCTTCTCACCCACGCTCAGTTTCACACCCCGTTCACCCACCACCGAGTCTAATTGGTCTGGTAAACGCTTCACGAATGGCGTCGCATTGGCGATGCGTAGTGCCTCCCACATCTCCTCGTCAGTGGCCTCTCGATTCGCGATTCGAAGATTCTCGCGGACGGTATCATTAAAGAGAAAGCTCTCTTGAGTCACGTAGCCGATTTGCTCGCGCAGGGACGTCTTGTTTAGAGAACCCACCGAATGTCCGTCGATGAGGATCTCGCCGTTGTCATACTCGTAGAAGCGGGTGAGCAAATTGATAATGGTGGACTTGCCGGCCCCGGTCTGCCCCACCAGCGCAATCGTCTGGCCAGCCTCAGCTCGGATCGAGACGCCCTCGAGCGTCGGCATCTTCTCGGTATAAGAAAAGCCGACGTTCCGGAAGTCAATGTCGCCTCGAACGGCTTCCAAAACCGCACCATCGTTCATTCCAGGCTCATCCTCGGTATCGAGGATATCAAAAACCCGCTCTCCAGCCGCCCGGCCAGCCTGGATGAGCTGGTTGAGCGAGTGAAGCCGATTCACCGGATCGTAGAAGAGCTGCAACATCAGCACAAAGGCCGCCAGCGCTCCAGGCTCGATCCGCCCATCAATTGCCGCTTGCCCTCCAAACGCTAAAACCAAGACCAATCCAGTAGACGCAAGAAAGGTCATTCCTGGATTGTACATCGCCCAAGCACGCATCACAACGAGCGAGGCTTGCCTAACCTTATCACTCGCCTCATTGAATCTAGCATGTTCCGCCTCCTCCATCGTGTAGGCCTTGATCTGGCGAATGCCAGCGATGTTATCATGTAAGAGTGAATTCATCGCACTCGTCGCCCTGCGCACGCCTTGATACCTCTTGTGCGCGGTCCGAGTGTAGAGTGAGGCACCTAACACAAGGAAAGGAATGGGAAGAAGTGATATGGCCGCCAGCTTGGCATCCATGTAAAACATTACGCTAGCAATAATTCCTATTTGCAGAACGGCAACAAGCCCCTGCTCGATGCCATCAATGAGAACGCGTTCCATCGCCGTCACATCCTCAGCCACTCGCGTCATGACGTCCCCGGTAGGCTTGTTGTCAAACCAGGGTAGTCGCAGGCGCTGAATCTTCGAATAGAGTTCACTTCTCAAATCGAAGATCACCTTCTGCTCGAACGTATTATTGAGAAAGATCCTCGCAGAGTTAAAACCATCTCTCCCTAAGAACGCGAGCAAGGCCAGCCCAACCATCTGCCAAAGAAGCTCATGGTTCTGCTCCGGAATGACATCATCAATGATGATCCTAGTGACCTGCGGAAAGACAATGACGAGTAGCGTGCTGATGATCGCGCAAGAGAGCTGGGCGAGCGAAAGCCAAGGATACCGCTTCGTGTAGTTAAAGACTCTTAGAGTCGTGCTCATATTTATAGGAAATCCTGGTAGGAATTACCGAAGGAATGTGGTTGGTTTTCCGTCAGACGCCCGATGAGCTTCTCAAAGAAAGGATTGCGCTTACTGTTTGCCAAACATCTGTCGGGATGGCGCCGGGCTATGTTTCTCATGGTGGTGTGGTTTCCTCTCGGGATCATAACGTTTGTCATGGCGTGCAATCTCTGGATCATTGGGTCTACGCATAGCTTCATCGCGAAGGATGTGAAATCTGCAAGAGTGAATGAGGTCGCTCTTGTACTTGGTACCTCCAAGAAGGTCTCCCCAAAGCGAGCAAATCTCCACTTCCGCAACCGCTTGAAGAAGGCGAGAGAGCTATTCGATGCTGGCAAAGTCCAGCACCTGCTCGTCAGCGGCGACAATGGCTCTCCTTATTACAATGAGCCCCAAGACATGCGTGATGCCTTGGTCGACATGGGAATCCCCGGGGCTGCCATCACGCGGGACTTTGCGGGGTTCCGTACACTCGACTCGATGGTTCGGGCCCACAAGATCTTTCAGTTGGATTCTGTTAGCGTGGTGACCGATGGGTTTCATCTTCCTCGAGCCGTCTTCATCGGTCGCCACTTCGGTTTGGAGGTCACTGGACTTGCTTCCGATCCCGTACCCTTGAGACAGTCTTTCAAGACCCGCCTGCGCGAATGCTTGGCAAGGGTAAAAGCCGTCCTCGATGTTCACCTTTTGAAAACGTCGCCCAAGTTTGGCGGCAAGCCTGAACCCATCATGGTCAGCCGTTAGGGCGCCATCGGTTGTTGCGTGGCGTCTCCAAGAATCCTGATCCAGGTCCTGTTCTGCGCCGTGCTATGGGGCGCAGCCTTTCCACTCATCAAGCTCGCCTACACTTCTTGGGAACACGTCAACCTCACACTTTGCCTCTTCTTTGCCGGTGTTCGATTCACCATTTCTGGAGCTGGGATACTGGCCGTTTGCAAGCGCCCCTGGCATCGTATCAGACAAGCAAACCGAAGACTACTCGTTGGTCTGACACTAACTCAAACCTGTGTTCAGTATCTCTTCTTTTACCTAGGCATGTCCATCTCGAGTGGCCTGTTAGGAGCCCTACTCGTCAGCTGCGGTAGTTTCTGGTGGATTCTGTTAGCACCTCTCTTCTTGAAAACACCTTCGGCTACGGCTCGGGATTGGATGGCGATCGCGCTGGGATCGATAGGTGTCTCCCTAGCCGTCTATGCGCCTGGAGCAGGTAGCGGCAAGGTCTTGTTAGGTGGCCTTTGCTTTCTTCTCGCCTCTCTCAGTGGTGCCCTCGGCCTGATCATCATGAAGCCACTGAGTGAAAGTATCGACGCCAAGACGGCCACTGGCGCTTCTCTATTCTTTGGAGGGCTTCTCCTACTTTTCACGGGCATCCCTGCAGCGAGTGCCTTCTCACGTAGCCTATCAACCGAAATCGTGCTCGTGACACTAGCGCTTGCAGCGATCTCCGCCATTGCCTTCAGCATCTGGAATCGCCTTGCCCACACGTATCCAGTAGCACTCCTAGCCGGCTACAGATTCCTGATCCCCCTCTGCGGCACTCTCCAGGCGAGCCTCTTCATTGCAGGCGAAGCTCCAGGCCCTGGACTCATTCTTGGCGGCAGCCTCATCATCGCAGCGGTCTACATCGTCAGTCGCCCAAGAGAAACCGACCACTTTGAAGAATAAGACCGTTTCACCGAGGGTCCATTGACTCAAAGGCCGCCCGACAGTACCGTCTCGGATACGAAGGGGTCGTCCCCGCCCAACATGTCGCACTCCCTTTCCATCGCTGTTTTCCTGCTGCTTCTTGTCACAGTAGTCCAAGCAGTACACCCGGGAGCCACAGCCACTCAGGAGCTAAGCAAGCAAGCGATCGGCTACAAAACGAGTCCAGACAATTATCACATCCTCTATCGGAGCACCTCACTTGAGGGTGCTTGGCGTCCAATCCGCATGAAACTTGGAGGCGATGGCCCCGAAGATGTCATGCGAGACACCGTACCTATCAAGCATCGGGCATTCTATCGCGTGCTCTCTCTGCCGCTCGATGAACCACGGGACACGGACGCCGATGGCCTGACCGATGTCGAAGAACTAGAGCTATCAGAAACACAACACCCACTTAATGCTGCTATCGTCGCTGAATCTCATGGGGCCGCCATCATAACTTCACGCGAACAGTATGAACGCCTTGCTCGGCGAGACAGCGTTCCCGGTGCTAGCAATATTCGCGAGATGAAATTTCTCATCACGGATATCGATACCAACTCTCCAAAACTGCACCTCATCGACACCACACGGCACCAGTTCCACGTCTATTTCTATTGGTTTGCGCTAGGTAACCGACATGTCTCCATCTCGACCTTCAACAGTCAGACCTACTTCACCAATACCAACCGAAAGAATCTCGCTGGAAGCATCCTTGCCCACGACAATTTTACGGGAACCGATGGTCAGGTAGGACTCTACACCATGGAGTTCTGGCCCACAGATCCCGTCGCCTTCCGGTTCGTGGAAACCGCCTACGAAATGCTCTCGGCCAGCTTGCCCTTCATTGATGGAAACCTCGCCTACCACCCGGCTGGAGAGACTCAGCGCACGGTCTATGCCGACGAGGTCGACCGCTTTGAGTCCTCGATGATCCGCACCATCTCGACGGAAGAACTCTTCGGCAGCAAGACCTTCGAAGCACTCAACCCTGGCGTGAGTTTCGGAAGACTCATCGTCGCTGATGGCGTGAACAATTCACTAACGGCTCGAGACATCGTCATCTTTCGTAATCTGCCTAATGACCTCACTCACGTCGCCGGCATTCTGACAGAAGTACCGCAGACTCCCCTCTCCCATGTAAATCTCAAAGCAAAGCAGAACGACACACCCAATGCCTACCTCAAAGACGCTTCCCGCTTACCCGAAATCCAGGAGTTACTCGGGAAATACATCCTCTTCGAGATCACGTCAGATGGATACACGCTGAGAGAAGCCACAGCAGAACAAGTCGAACAGTTCATCGAAAGCATTCGCCCCAAGGAATCACAGATTCCCGAGCTCGATCTTTCAGCCGAAGCGATCAAACCACTTGGTGAGATCGACTTCAGCCAAAGCCCCCAATTTGGAGCCAAGGCAGCCAACCTCAGCGAACTTCGCCGGATCTTACCGGCAGACATGACCCCTGAAGGGCAGGCGATCCCCTTCTCCTTCTATCATCGGTTCATGCTCGCAAATAGCTTCTACGACATTCTAGTACGCATGTTAGCCATTCAAGGATTCGCCCAGGACGCAGATCTCCGAGAGGCCGAATTGGCCAAGTTTAGGAAGCGCCTCCGTCAAGCCCCCATGCCAAATGACCTCTCTGCGGAAATCGCTCTTCTTCACTCCAGCTTCCCCACCGACACGGCTCTGCGCTGTCGCTCAAGCACAAATAACGAAGACCTTCCAGGATTCAATGGCGCTGGCCTCTACGATTCCTACACGCACTACCCTCACGAAGGCTCCTTGGAAGAGAGCATCAAACAAGTCTGGGCAAGCATGTGGAACTATCGTGCCTTTGAAGAACGAGACTTCTACCGTATCAGCCACTTCCATGCTGCCATGGGGGTCATCGTTCATCCAAACTACCAAGATGAGATCTGCAACGGTGTCGCCGTCACCCGCAACATCATCGACCCCAATTGGATCGGCTACTATGTGAATGTGCAGGTAGGCGAAGACCTGGTGACCAATCCTACAGAAGATGCGATCCCTGAAGAGTTTCTTGTCTCTCTCCTCCTAGCCGATCCCGAGATCGGAAACTACGAATACGAGGTGCAGTACGTTCGCAAATCAAATCGCCGCGTGGATGGCCAGCCCATCCTGGCGCAAGATCAAGTCTTCGACCTCGCCGGACGCATGCGCCTAATCCAGACTCATTTCAAACGACTCTACAACGAAGACAACGACTTCGGCATGGAGATCGAATTCAAGATCGACCAATCCGGGCAACTCGTCATCAAGCAGGCGCGCCCTTGGATCGACTAGCAGCACACTGTAAATCCACTTCCTTTGCAAACGTCTCCGTTTGCCCACGTAGAAATCAGGCAAGGAAATAGGAGGGCATACGCCCACAGTGTGGGCAGCCTCAAGAATTGAAGCGGCCAGACCAACCACTCACAACACCCCTCGCTCCTCCGCTTATTCATGCGAAGACCTAAATCTGATGACGTTTTCTCATCCCGAGTAAGCAGTATCCAAGAATGAGATAGGTTGAAACTGAGGCTTCAGGTATAATGTAAGTGATTGTCAGACTCGGTCTTGTCGCGTCGAGTGGATGGGTTCGACTGTTGAAACGACGAGCAGTCAAATGAGTGGACTCATCTCCTACTAAAATCCAACCGAAGTTGCTGCCCGGGGAATCAAGCCATCCTTGGATATCTTGGGAGAGCTGTGTACTCTGAAACGAGTACACGCCAATACCGGCTACCGTCGTTTGGGCTGTTGGATTCACGAGATAGTCGCCACCAGCCGTGTTCCAAGTCGACATGGTATAGGCATTATGAATCCAAGTCGCATCACCAATCTGCGCATTGGCACCAGCACCTTCTTGCCCAGACGCATCAGAGACGCCCTCACCCCAATCCATCGTCAGCCGATGAATAGTAAGTCCTGCTGTGTCGGCTACAGGGTCAATGTTTGTGCTCACATTCGAGGCGAAGACTTGCAGAACTGCCGTGGAGATTATGGCCCTAGCAGGCAAGGATCCATGAATATCGAACGCCACCAAACCGCGACGAATGAGTCCCCTTTCAATAGAAGGATTGTCAGTAGTTTCTGGTGGATGATTTGATCGTCCCGCAAAGAAATAGTCGCCCGCTCCATTACTCAGTGAGCCACCCGGGTTCTCATAAAGCGTGTTGTCCATGGAGGCAGGCAAGACAATCGTCGCCCCTGGTGCACCAATAGCCAAGAGCATGAGTGTACACAAAGTTATGCCCAGGTTCATGCCTCAGAGATCGCCCCCCAAAGCCTCGACACGCAACCTCAAGAATTTTCGTTCTGATACTGACTCAACCGATTGAACCAATCGCATCACGACTGTCTCAGTCCCATCCCCATTATTCACGGGAGCCCCATAGAGCTCCATCGTCCCAGTGCTCTGACTCCACGCGCTCCCGACTAAGCCGTCATTTGTCTCAACTATGTAAGTAAACCCTTGCGCCATGTAATTGATACCTAGATTACCGCCCTTCTCACCTGGCAAAGCAAGTAATTGGCGATAGCGGATTCCCAAATACTGTTCACCTCCATCTTCGATCATCACTCGTTCTGGAGTCAACTCTTCGCAGTCATTGCCATTATCGGGATCTCCACCCAAAGCCCACTCCATGAGCAAACTTCGCCTATCGCCATCAGCATCAGAAGATAAATCCCCGATACCTATGCTGTATGGATCCTGAACCACAATTCCATCCGGCCGCACATATTCGAATGACCAAAGACCAAGCTCCGCATCATCTGGAATAGAGAAAGCCAATGAAAGCTCGTCTGGAGATACGATCTGCAGGCTCGCCGCAGAGATGCTCACACCGTTTCGAAATAGACGAGCCGACTGCACACCGTTAGCATCGAGATAGAGACCACTTCCTATCACTGACAAAACCACGGTCTGACCTTTGTCCATTTCTCGCACGCTAAAAGATGCAATTTGGGGAATTAGATAAACCCAACGGATCGCATCGGCAATTGCGGTCCTGTCCGAGGTCGTCCGTTCTACCGACACGCTCCCAGATTCTCCCGCCGCAAACTCATACGATCCTAGCGTGTACCACGTGCCAGGTGCCGTATTCTGATCGAAGCTCACCGGCGTTGTCCCTCCCGTTCCACTGATCGTGTA